>OGIR01000139.1_pt1 | contig 71712 bp, 53 predicted proteins | sample 1571831 | NCBI WGS metagenome assembly OGIR01 (sample SAMEA2582124, study PRJEB24529) | metagenome | biome: Human gut stool | place: China | collected 2011 | reverse complement strand
GATTGTAAACAAAACGGCAACAGCCAAATGTTTTTGCAATCTGAATTCTTTGTTCACTATTAGGATATATCCTGTATTTATATGCTTTTAACACCCACTGTCGCCACCTTCCTACCCTTGATTTTCTATATATTTTCTCAACATCTCTTCTGATACATTTCCTGCACTGCAGACAAAATATCCGTCCGTCCAAAAAGTATGTTCTTTCCAGAAATGTTTTCGTAGATAATCCGAATATCTTTTCCAAATATGATACTGTAACAAATATTTGTGTCTGTTTTTGATTTCCACGTTCCCATAACGCGAGTATAGCACAAACCTCCGCTTCCGGCTACCTTAACCCACTGTCTAAAGCCAGTGGGATTGCGGTAGCCCTATTTCAAAACTAACAATAATCCCCACAAAAGTCCTCCGATAGCCAGAAAGCTTCCCACGATCAAAGGCAGGTTATAAATATAAATCTTTGCACCAGCCAGCACAACAATGCCAGCTACCATTCCAAGCGCTGCGATAAATGCAACAATACCACATGTAAAAATAAATTCATAATCCAACTTTCTCATCCTTTTTTACCTCCCATGGAAAACAGCTTTTGTCATCAATATAAACATCCGCATAAATCTTTCTTCCGTCTGATCCGTACCTTTCGATAATCTCCGGCAGATTCTCATTCACCGCATCAAATTCCAGTTCCCACTTCCTGCACCATTCCACTGCTTCCTCTAACTGATTTCCACAGCGGCACGTCCACAAAATAATTTGGCGTCCCTGCCTTCTCAATCCTTTCAGCAGTTCGATCAGTGCTGTATTCGGCTGTCCGATCTTAGGGAAGCAGTCCGTACAAAGTGTTCCGTCAAAGTCTACCGCAATAATCTGATATTCCGTTTTCATCTGCCATGCTCCTCACTTTCCGTCATTTTGCCCTCTTGCTGCTTCCCATTATCCATATTTTCTGTCCATTAATTCGGACAGAAAAAGACCACCTCACGAAAAATTTCATGAAGTGGTCTTTTTACCTTTCATATATTTTGTTTTTTACGCAAATAATTTTTTCACCATTTCCGCATCAAATACAACCTGTTTTACATGATCCACTTCAATCTGATACAGTGCATTGGCTGCGAGGTGCTCTGCTGCCTGCTCCAGATCACGGATTCCCGATGTATTCTTATACTGCTCGATCAGTTCATCCAGTCCCTCCCCAGTCAGAACAATCTCACCCTGCAATAATCCGATCCTCTTTAAGACTTTTGGCAGTGCAAATTTGGAGAAAATGATTTTTTTCTCTTCCTGCGTGTAATCCGGGATATCGATCACTGCAAAACGCGACATCAGCGGGGCACTGATATCTTCTTTTACATTGGCGGTCGCGATCGGATAGACGCCGCCGGTCGGGATCATACATTCCATATAGTTGTCTGTAAATCCGAGATTATCTAATAAAGTAAGAAGCACGTCCGCCGGATTGCCGTTTCCTTTTCCGGATGCTGCCTTGTCAAGTTCGTTAATGATGAATACGAGATTTGACTCGCCTGCCATCGAAAATGCATCCATAATAATACCCGGCTTTGCATTTCCGTAGATACGGGAACTTCCGGTCAGCTGCTCCGGGTCATTGATGGAACTCATATCAAGTGTCGTCCACGGCAGTTTTAAAATCCTTGCCACCGCATAGGCAATCTGCGATTTTCCGGTTCCTGCCGGTCCGACAAGCAGAAGTCCATACGCTGGAAGTGTGTGTGTGCGGTTGATCTGGATGATAGTCTCCATGATACGCTGTTTTACTTTTTCCATTCCGTACAGTTCTTCGTCTAAAATCCTGCGCGCCTCCACCGGATCGATTGCTTCAAAATAATTATTTTTCCACTGGATATTCGTCATAATGGAAAGTGCGCGCTGTGCGTGGCGGCGTTCCTCTGCAGACACTTCGCTGGAACGGGCGACTGCTAAATTTCTCCTCGCCCACAGTCTGATATTGTCCGGCATGGTTCTTCCTGCGCAGTTTAAGAAATCCGAAATACTCTGGATACTGGTAAGCTTCATGCTGTCACCGCTCTCGTCTAACTCTTCGTCCTCATCCTCCTGCTCCGGTGCACTGCTCGATAAAAGGCGTTCCATCACATACTGTAAAAATCCATCCGCCGCAGAGAGTTTCGTTCCACCATGAAAAGCATTTTCCCTGATCTTGTACACGACATAGCCGTCCGCCCTGTTTTCCCCGGACAAAAGAACGTTGATACGGTTCTCCCCAAGCCATTTGATCAGATTCACAAAACGTGCATCGATCCGCAGGATATTGGAACGGAATGTCTCGTCCTCCTCCTTAAACTCAAATGCTGTCCACTGGCTCTGGTTGCAAAATACTCCGGTGGAATGATGGCTCCACTGTTTTTGCTGATTGTCTAACACCAGGATCGGATTGTCCGGTGTTTTTTCGGAACTGTCTGATGTAAATGCGGTATATGTACATACAAACGCTTCTTTTTCCTCTGAAGCGCTGCTGAAATCAAAAACTGGCATACTTTTTCTCTCCTTTATTCTCCGATACTCTTTTTCTGTACTTATCAAACCATAAAATAAAAAAATTTACAAGGAAGTTTTTCGATATACTTCCTATAAATATGAAACTTCTGCTATTCCTGCTAAAACTAATCATGGTCATATGAATACTGTAACAAATATTGACGTTACTGTTCACTCAGCACCTGAATACCATGCTGTTCAGGTGCGTATGAACGTGATGTGGGTGTGAGCAGCCCTCTTTTGCGAAGCAAAACTTTATATGGGGCTGCGAAGTTACAGTTCGCAGGGTAACCTGTGAACTGTAACATATTGACAATAGGGGTAACTGATTCTATAATTCAATAATAGGAATTATTACTAATTTAAGGAGGTTATGAAATCGCAAGGCATGGCTTTGTATGCCGTCCGATTTCATTAAAATAAATCATGGAGATAGATATTATCGGTTTGATCAGTGCCTGTTCCTATGCTCTCGACTGCATCGAGGCAGAACTGGTGAATATTAAAAATAAACATGGAAAGCGAGTGGCCTATATCAGTGTGCGCATGGGGCAGTATTTTGATCTGCCGGAGGATGCCCTGCAGGATCTCGCAATCTGCGCCCTGCTGCACGACAATGCCCTCACCCAATATATTTCCGAGGAATTGCAGAAGCATTCTGCAAAAGACCTGACCGCTGACCTTGTGGCAAACACTACAAACCTGCATTGCATCTACGGTGAACAGAATCTTGCAAAAATCCCTTTTAAAACCGATGTAGCCAACGCAATCTTATATCATCATGAGCATGCGGACGGCACAGGACCATTTCACAAAAAATGGGATGAAGTTCCTCTGTCTGCGCGCATTATCCACCTTGCCGATGTGGTGGATATCATCGGGCACAGCGGTGCATTTGAAACACAGAGATGGGATATGGTAAAACAGTACCTGATCCGGCATACGGATAAACTTTTTGACGCCGCATGTGTGGATGCTTTTTTCCATATATTTTCAGATAACGAATTTGCAGCTTTCAGGGATGACTCCTTTGAAACGAAACTCTGGGAGATCGTTCCGAGAGAAAAACAGACCTTTGACTGGGAAACCTGCAAAAATATCGCCGACTTTTTTGCGCAGATCGTCGACTATAAATCTTCGTTTACAAGCAGACACTCCATTGGTGTTGCAGAGAAAGCCGCCGCATTTGCAGCGTACACCGGCTACGATTCCACACAGGTTCAGAAAATGTATCTGGCTGGCGCACTTCATGATATCGGCAAAATGGCAATCGACAATGATATTCTGGAAAAACCGGATAAGCTGACCGATGAAGAATTTTCTAAAATGAAAAACCATGCAGGTTATACTTATCTGATTCTGTCCAATATCAACGATTTTGAAGACATCCGTGACTGGGCTGCATTCCACCACGAAAAACTGAACGGAAAAGGTTATCCTTTCGGCAAAACTGCCGCCGAATTAAACGAGCCGGAACGCATTATGGCATGTATCGACATTTATCAGGCGCTCACCGAAAGCCGCCCTTATAAGCAGGGCTTTTCGCATGAAAAAACCTGCGATATTCTTGATGATATGGCAGATAAAGGTTTTATTGATGCCGGCATTGCACAAAATATCCGCGTCTGCTTTCAGGATACAATGATCTGATTTTTTGTGTTTCATCTTTACGAAAACATATTTTTTCGTTACAATATGTTGTATATATGAAATCACAAATCATGATCAATGAAAGGAATTAGTTATTATGTCAAATCCAATTGTTACAATCGAGATGGAAAACGGCGATATCATGAAAGCAGAGCTTTATCCTGAAATCGCACCAAATACTGTAAACAACTTTATCAGTTTAGTAAAAAAAGGGTTTTATGACGGCGTCATCTTCCACCGTGTCATCAACGGTTTTATGATCCAGGGCGGCGATCCGGACGGAACCGGAATGGGTGGCCCGGGCTATGAGATCAAAGGAGAATTTTCCCAGAACGGTTTCAAAAATGACTTAAAACATTCTGAAGGAGTTTTATCCATGGCAAGAACTATGATCCCGGATTCTGCCGGTTCCCAGTTTTTCATCATGCACAAGAACTCTCCACACTTAGACGGCGCTTATGCTGCATTTGGTAAAGTGATCGAGGGTATGGATGTTGTCAATAAAATTGCGGAAACAGCAACTGATTACTCTGACCGTCCGTTACAGCCACAGGTAATGAAAACCGTGACAGTTGAAACTTTCGGGGTTGATTATCCGGAACCTGAGAAGTGTTAATTTAACAGAATTTCAGACATCATAAAAAAAGAACTAGTTTTTGAGGGGGCACCTCAAAAACCAGTTTTTTTATTGATCCATACTATTCTCTATTTTACACACTCCAAAATGATTTTCTCACACCTGTCATATCCCAGCTGTGAACTGTTCAAGGATAACGAATAATTACCTGCCATTCCCCATTTCTGGTCTGTGTAGAAATTATAGTTTGTTCTGCGCCTTTTATCTGTTTCGGTTATCATTTTTGCAGCATCAGCTTCTGCGACATTGTATAGTTTACAGATACGCTGCACTTTTTCCGGCATATCCCCGTGTATAAAAACATTCAGCACATCCTCCCGGTCTTTTAAGATAAAATCCGCATTTCTTCCTATGATCACACAGCTTTCTTTTTCCGCAATTTTCAGGATCACGTTTCTCTGTGCTTCATACACCATATCTTCCACGGATTTTCCTGTGATATCACGTCCGGAAAATGCATAGGCAAATAAGCCTTTCTTCGGAGACAATTCCGCATTTTCACGGATATATTCCGGTGAAAATCCTGACTGCTCCGCAATCTGTCCGATGATATCCTTGTCATAATAGGAAACCCCAAGTTTCTTTGCCACTTCTTCACCAATAAAGCGGCCGCCGCTTCCAAACTCTCTGCTGATCGTTATGATTCTCTTTTCCATAACTGACTCCTCCTTAACTTAAACTTTCTACCTTGTTTTTTCTGATCCTCTTCAACAATACATATCCCACCAGACATGCGGTAAGCTCGGTGATTGGAAATGCCCACCAGATCAACGAAACTCCCATCTGACCGTTTCTGACAAAAACAGAGAAAATGCCGGCCAGCGGTAATATAATTATAAGCTGTCTGAGCAGCGAGATTACAAGTGATTCCATACCACCGTCCAGTGCCTGATAAATTCCCTGATATGCCACATTGATTCCCGCAAAAATAAAGCTGATGGAGATGATTCTCATCGCTCCGATGAAATACTCTCTGGATTGTCCCGCATTAAATAACGTCGCAAAAGCACCCGGGAAAATTTCTGTGATTGCCACACCAACGACCATAAGTACGATCGTATAAATCAGTCCATACCTGATTCCGTCCTGAATCCTCTTTTTGCTATGCATTCCGTAGGCGAACGCAATGATCGGTGTGATTGCATCCCTGAGTCCAAATGCGAGGAACAATACAAACTGCTGCACTTTATAGAACAATCCATATGCGGTCTGTGCAGAAGGACTGAATTTTAAGATCAGATTCATCACATAAACCATGATAGACATCAATGCCTGTGCAATGATCGCCGGAAGACCGATCGCATAAATTTCTTTTATAATTCCAGTATCAGGCTTCATGTATCCCACACCATGTTCAAACTCTTTATTTAATTTCATATGAAAAATAAATAATAATGCTGCCGATGTGACCTGACCAATTACAGTAGCATAGGCTGCACCCTCCACGCCCATTTCAGGAACCGGTCCGATACCGTAAATCATGACCGGATCTAGAATTATATTTACGACCGCACCTACCACCTGACCGATCGTAGAATAAATGGAACGTCCGGTCGCCTGTAATAATTTTTCAAATAATGAGAAGAAAATGATTCCAAATGAAACCACACAGCATATTCTTAAATAACTCATTCCCATTGAAATCACTTTCGGATCAATGGTCTGTGATGAAATGTATGCTCTTACTCCAAAAATTCCAAATAAGAAACATACCACATAAATAATTACTCCGAGAAATAAACTATTGCCCGCCACTTTTGCAGCTTTTTTGGCATTTCCCTGTCCGAGTGTCCTTGCGAGAAGCGCATTGGTTCCGACGCCCGTTCCAATTCCTACTGCCACCATAAGCATCTGTACCGGGAACACCAGTGTCAGTGCGTTAAGCGCCGCTTCACTTCCCACCTTCATGTTTCCAACAAAGGCACTGTCCACAATGTTGTAGACCGCCTGCAATGCCATCGATAAGATCATCGGTATTCCCATCTGCACCATAAGCCTATTGACCGGCATCTCCTTCATTTTGTTACTTTCTGACATACATCCTCCTTGTTTTTCCGAAGGAAAAATCCGAACTCCTTTGAGTGAGGAGAGGATTTATCCTCCTTGTTTGCGAAGCAAATGCGACTGCCCTTGCAGGAGCAGAGGATTTGACCTCCTTGTTTTGCGGCACAAAAAAAGTGTGTTCCTATCACAATAAGCTGGACTTACGCTGATAGGCTACACACTTTTTTCATGTCTTTCTATTAACTTTAAAATAAAAAAACGAGTAACATAACTGGATTTACGCTAGTCTGCTACTCGTTCAAAAATTATTATATTTTTCTTTTTGGGAAAAGTCAAACAGAATTTTGTTACAATTTTCTCGGTCTTTGACTTTTTCCAAAATTGCAATATATGGAACCACGAAATTTGTGCAGACGCTATCTGCACAAATTTCCGATCTGGATATGTCTCGGCAAATTTTGCCATGTATTTTAGATTACGAACAGAATATCCTTTACTCTCCGGGAATGCGATTCTAATATCAGTGGCAAGATTGTCAATAAACTTGTTCCCCCATGATTTATGCTCATTGATCACACAACCTATATCATGATACTACCCAGTCAATATACATCTTTTCACCAGGGATCCGTTCCACAGGCATAGATGTTTTCGAAGTACCATAAGTATCTACACCGCCTCCACCAAGAAGTGAGTTGTTTGCTGCATTCACGATTGCCTGTACATCTGTTACTTTTGTTATATCACCCTTTATCGTCTTAATCAAATACATTGTTTAATGTTGGTTCCTTTTCTATCTCGCCATCTATTCCATACATTTTCTTGAATGCATCAATGTCTGCTTGATTTTTAATCCGTATAATCTTCTGTACGCTTTCTCGGTCCTTTCATATGATTCTTATGAGAGCTGCGTCTTACCTGCTTATTAAGATAACGCTCCATAAGCATCTGGTTAATATTCTCATTCGTGTACCATTTACCGGATTGGTGAATGGCATATTCCACAAAGGGTCAACCTCTGTCTTTCCCTTTTGTTTCGTTACATAACTTCTTGTCTGTGCCACAGTTATTTCACTCCTTAATATATCTTTCATATACCCTTATAGCATAATCTTTCTCATCGCATTTAAAATCTCATCAACATCATCATTTGAATTATCTTTTCCAAAAGATATCCTAATTGTTCCTTTCGCATAATCGTCTGGAACACCTATTGCGTGAATAACATGGGATATTTGTGTATTGACACCATCACATGCGGAACCTGTTGATATACAGATTCCCATCAAATCTAGTCTGTGCAATAAAGATTCTCCTTCAAAATCCCTAAAAGAAAGATTCACATTCCCAGGAATTCTCATGTCAGCTCCATTTCTTATGAAATCAAGTTTCATATCATATAATCCACTCATCAACCGATTTTCTAGAGCATATACTTTGTTCATATGTTCATTAATATGTTCACAATTATTCTTCAAAGCGATTGCCATTGCCACGATACTAGCTACATTCTCTGTCCCTGCTCTATATCCGGATTCCTGACCACCACCATCTACAAAAGGAAATATATTCGTTCCCTTTTTGATATACAAAAAACCTATTCCTTTTGGTCCATTAAATTTATGTGCAGATGCAGATAACAAATCAACTCCAAGCTCGTGGACATCAATTTTCACATGTCCTACAGCTTGAACCGCATCTGTATGAAACAAACAATTATGCTTGTGTGCAATTTCTGCTAATTGAGAAATAGGTTGTATTGTTCCTATTTCATTATTCGCAAACATTACAGATATGAGCCTCGTTGATGTATCAATCTTTGATTCTAACGCTGTGACATCTACTACTCCTCTACTATCAACACCCAAATATGAGACTTTCCCACCACAACGTTCTAATGCAATACATGAATTTAATATCGCATGATGCTCAATTGCAGATGTAATTACATGTCCGCCACATGATGCAATTTTAATTGCCCAATTATCACTTTCTGTTCCACCAGAAGTAATAAATATTTCTTCTGGATCCGCTCCAATACACATCGCAATTGTTTCTCGTGCTTCCTTAATTGCTTTTTTTGAAGTACGTGAAAAACTATATGGCTGCGACGGATTTGAAAATGCATCCAAAAGAAATGGCTTCATTGCTGCAAATGCTTCAATATCCAATTTTGTTGTAGCCGCATTGTCTGCATAAACCATTTGCCACATCTCCTTTAAATAAAGAGAGTACACCCCTCTTCCTTAAATTCTTCTATCTTTTCTAATAAATCCTCCACCGAACACCCTAGGTAATCAGCCAAACAATCCATACAATAAAACGTTTTCAGCTGATTGCCCAACATTTTTTTATTAATACCAATTGTATTCTTATCCAGTGGTGACTTCCTACATGCCAAACATTCTTTTTCCATTTCTAAACATCCTTTACCATCAAGAATGGTACATCCTTACCCTTGTACTCTGTATCAATCATTCCCTGTTGAAGCTTTATTATGCGACGCATTCTCATTGCTGGCGTTAAACAGTAATCCGTAAAATCCTGTCGGTCAACATCATTCTCGCTTCTCACATGAGGAAATAAAAGCTTCAAATATGCTGTTGCAATTCTTTTTATTGCTTCTGTATCTCTCGTATCCGCATGTTCTGGAACCTCAACAATCTTTTCTACAATTGCTCTATAACTTGTATCATTTCTAAGTTCATGCAGAATAGAACAGAAATATTCTGAGTTAAGTGCCCATCCTGTAATTTTTAAGCTATCATTCATTCGAGGAATATCCCAGCCTTTAACAAATCCATGAATTCTATCCAGCAATGCTGTTTCCTGAAACAATGTAGGAAGTTCTGACAACATATACTCATATTCATTCATATTCTCTTCCTTAATATTTCCAAGGAAAACCACTCCTGCATCCGATTCACCATCATATCCGTTTGAGTTAAACTTGCCGTATTCCAAATATCCTTGTAGTATGGAACGCATCTCATTTTCATCCCCAAAACTTACCAACTTGACTTCGTCAATGGCTACATAATCAGGACCACAAATAAAACCTGGCTTTCTTCTAGATGCATCATAAAACATCTTTGATCTAGTTACTTTTCCTCCATCTGTTAACATTCCGTACTTACTGACATGCCCAAACACATAACTCTTACCGGTTCCCTTAGGAGCTAATTCGATAATGTTAACTCTCTTTTCAACAAAAGGCAGTAAGCGTGTTAACATCGATAGCTTTTGTAATTCTGTTTCATAACCATCCGCATTATAGTCAATAGCTCCCAATACTACATTTATCCATTCTTTCGTGGTAAAGTGACTCCTCATTTCTTTGTAATAATCTAAATCTACAGTATATGGGCAAAAATTCTTAAATCCTACTAACTTAATCTTTCCTGGTATTTTAGGTTTAACCGTATCATCTGGTTGCCTATAGCCAAGTTTAATAATTCCCCAAACTTCTCCACTTTGAACCAACTCATCTTTGTACAATTCCCAAATTGATGGTTCAATCATTGTTTCCTTGTCCGTCACTCCAAAATCAGGTAATGAAAATGATATTTCTCCTGTCTTAATATTTATATCCACAGTAATCTTGGTTAGTAATTGAACTGTTTCATTTTCATAAATGATTTGATTTTTTATTCTCATCCAATCTTCCTTTTTGGGAATATATTTCTTTATAAAAGCCGAAACCTCATCCATGTCAAATTGTCCTGAATCATCACAAAAAGTTTTCAACAGATAATCTCGTAAAAAGGCAGGTAAACCAAGTGATGAGAAGAAATTATTATTTCTTAAATCTTTATATACAACCATTTCTTCAAAATAGTTACGTAACTTGTCTTCCACTATTTTCTCCTCCTTTAGTCAAACAGACTTACTTCAGTAAATCCTTTTTTCTTCACTTCAAACAAATTATCTCTAGACAAAACATCTGAACCATTCACTATTTCAACCGAATATACCCCCTTCTTTGTACAGCCAGGCAATTCAATTTTATAAATATACTTATCCTCAGTCGAAACAGCATCATAATATTTATCATTAACCATCACACCAATGTTGCTACTGATTATTCCCACATATATTTTAAGAACAGGAATCTCCATTGCTGCAAGTGAAACAATCCTATATTCTTCAAGTATGAATGCCTCAATCCCTTCAATTTTCCTAGTGATTTCAATGATAGGAACTGCGACCTCTTCAAGTGTTGCGCCACCATGTACCTCTACATTAGCTTTACGACCACCTCTAAACCTATCATAATTCGCAAGTATCCAATATCCTGATTCTTCAATAGCAAAATCTGGTTTTGTATTAATCTCATTTTTAGGACAGCATCTTCCGGAATGTACTCCACTTGTTTCCATTTGCCATATATTTTCCGTTTCATGCAACACAGCTAACCTACTTGCACCGTGATCCGAAACTATAACAGCTTTCTCATATTTGTTATTTATGATGGAAACTCGAATTTTACGTAATAACTCGTCGATTATTTCCAATTCTCTAATCAAATAAATTGGAGTCTTCACTTTTTCATAATCAAAGCTGTCTTCCCCATGATGCTTAATTTCATCAAGTTCTTTAATAGAAGTAACCGGACATCCCATATCATTACAAACCTGTAGAAACTCCTTATTATAACATGTTAACGAGGGTAGCTCGCACCTTCCACATGTGATATTTACGGATAATCCATACTCATTGCATTTCGTCTGAATAAATCCCAAGTATTCAACACCTAATGCATCGAAGAAATAAGCATGGGTCCCCGCCAAATCAATCTTATCGAATATCTGTGTTCGAGGTTTTAATACACTTACAAAGTCTAAATTCAAAGCCTGTTCTTCGACTATTACCTCAAAACTTGGCAAGATTCTATTGATTACCTTTTGATACTTATAACTTTCAAAATATGTATTCAACAAATCTTTATTAAATCTGTAATGAGATAAGTACGCAGCCAAATTTGGAAATACCACATTCAAGATATTTACTAATTCATTGGTAGAATACTTCTTTCCATACACGTCTAACCAATCAATCACTTTTTCCTTTTCAGGCTGAGTCAAGTCTGTTAGATAATAAATAGCCTCTTCTTGCTTAGATGAAATAACTTTACAAAAATCAACAGCTTCATTTAGATATTGAGTGTAAAACCTAAGTATTTCTTTTCGTTCTTCATACATTTTAGGAAAATTAACATTTTTTCTATCAATTGTAATCAAAGCTCTGAACAATGCCTGGGGTATTTCCTTATAACTTGTTATACCTGTTATCGCATATGTCAAATAAGAATTATTCTTCGATCCTAAAACAGTAAGTGCAATATAATACAACCATTTTTTTGTATCCGAATAGTTTGGATAATTCTTTATACATTCAACAAGCCCACCAATAGAACCAAACTGACTTTCAACAACAAAAGAAAAATCAGACGAACCCATTATTTTTAACAGTTCATTCCATTGATTATCATTGCCAATACTTTCCGGTGCATTTTTTAGTCTAGAATCTTGTAAGCACAGAACATCATACCCATTACTCAGCTGTGATATATGGATGAGTGACATCTTAAATATCTGTTTGTTTACATCCGTTGCAATATAAATAGTATTTTCCTTACTTGTATCGAATGCCTCTCCCACTTTTTCAAAGCCAATGTATGCTCCATAAAAGGCTTCTGCCAAAGCAGGCGAAATCATACAGATACTAGAAGATTCATCAAATTCACTATCAACAATACATATCTGTCCTCTTTCAAGAAATCTACTATCTGAATATTTCATATATTCACGGCATTGATATGTAACAATGACTGCATGACCTTTAATTGTTTTCGAGACTATTGCCTTTAATGTATTCTTTAATACATTTTCTCCATACAGTTTTAAATAAGCCGATAAATTCACAAGAAAAAGATTTCCTTCATTATTTTCAATTCGATTTGACATTTCTTCGAACTTCATAGTGCCATCCTTTCCACAAAACTCACCTGCAGAGAGGATTTCATTTTTTCCAACATTAAAGTGATGCAGAAAAGACTTCATATCACTTTTGTTTGGAAAATCCACTAAAATCGGCCACCGCTTATCCGATGCCAATAGAGTTTCAATTCTCTTTTCAATTTTATCAAGAGTCATAAACTCACGTCACCTCACAATCAATTGTTTCCTTTAATAATCTCTACCCCAACCACAATATTATCTTCTATTAACTGCTTTAGATATTCTTTAACCTTGTCCGCTGGCATATCATCAATAATCTTCTTTGCCTTTCCATAGCCGGATTCCATATAACTGGCAGTTGCCATGCTTTTAATCTTTGCAGCAACATCTTTACTCTCTAACCAGAAATATGGTTGTTCAGAAACATGCGTTTTTAAATATTCTTTTACATAATCAACACTCTCAAAAAGAACCTCATATTCCTTTAAGAATACCTCTTCAAATGCCTTATCTCTTTCCTCTTTGCTATTAAGCATATTGACATAAGACATCTTTGAAATATAATCCATCGCACTAGATATTAAATCCGAATCATTCTTGCCAGAATTTATGGTTGAAAATGCTTTTCTTGCCATATCGGCTTCCTGATCTGGAACCATGGCCATGATTGGCATCAAATACTTTGCAGACCAATCAAATGGGCATTCCGTTCTCGTAAGTTCTTTCCAAAGATTACGAAGTTTCACATGTTCAAGCGAACTCTTATATGTCAATACTGCCTTTTGCACTTTCTCATAGTACTTGTCCGGTTCGGAGACATAAGAGCCCTTAAATCCATACTGGTCGTCTTCAATCATTGCATTTACATCATCCAAAGAAAGTCCATCTAAATAATGTGAGCATGACTTTTCAAACATCTCTGCCTGCGAAGACATAAACGTTCTAAAGTTATCCACATTAGCTACTAAAAGTTCCAGAAACTTCTTCTTCTGAGAATCCAACAAGCTATTGGCTTTCTTTAAATCTCTCAGCATCTCATAAAATTCTTTTCCTTCATCAATATTGTTCTTAATAACAGAATACGCCAAACGAATCTGAGTTATCTTGTCACACCATGAACGAATAGTCTCAATATATGTGGTATTCTTAGCTAATATCTTATTACTGTATTCAATAATCTTATATTCCGTAATAAGTTCATCAATTTTACTATGAACTGTATCCTTATTCCAAACCCAATTTGCTGCATCAGAACTAAACTTATATTCTAAATGATTGATGTATTGTCCACCATCGCCCACTGCATTTGCTATTGATACAAGCTCTCCCCCTGCATACGACTCAAGATATTTCAGCATTCCTTGCTTACATCTATCCTTGGTAATTACTACTTTCAAATCCTCTACTGCATCTGGATTAGCTATGCAAATATTACCTATTTCAAGAGCGATGTCACTATCTGATTTTCCCTTTCCATCATTCTGATTATTTGCAATAGCACAATAATTATTTATAAGTGAACATACCACATCCTTACTAGTTTTAAATGATACATCATCCATATCATACTCAACTAACCAAATCGGGAATGAAAATGTTTTCATTTGTTCTCTTATTCTAGATCTTGTATCTGTGATCGACACACAATATTTGGAATCAATTGAAAATGCCTCTGATGTCACCTTATTAAACGCTCTCTCTGATTCTGTAAGTGTAACAATATATTTATCCTTATATCTTTTATCTGGAGTATTCTCCTGTTTAATGATCTCAGCAATCATTGTGGCTAATTTATCTGTATCAAGCGTATCAGTTGTCATATTATCGCTATACGAATAAGTTCCATTTGCATACTCTTTCAAAATAAATCCAAGAATAAAAGCAGTAAGGTTGCAAGGCATAAAACCGTATGGTTCTTCCTTTAGGATATTATAAATATATGCAATCGAAACTCTGTCATGGTCTTTAAATACTTCATTAATAATTCCATCAACAACATTTTTTAATATTGCAATGTATGATCGAGAAGTCTTCCAATAATCAGCCACTTTCCATACATCTTTAAGAGCATTTTCTAATTTTGTCGCCTCATTTCCGGAACGGAATGTACCCTTCATCTCCTCTGTAATACCGCATGTTGCACCAGCTACAAGAGAATTAGCACCATACATGGTGTTCACTACATTTGGGAATGCAGCCTCAAGACAATTAGGATAATGACATTTATTAATTTCCATTAACTTTGAAATCAAATCTGTGCTATTGGCAACCCGTTCGCCTTCTTTCATATATTTTGAATATACATAGAAGTCTCCACTCTTTATTCTCTTAGCCCAGTTCTTCAATACATCTGTAGCATAACCTTCATAGGTTTTTCTCTGAGTAATATCGCTATTACCAATAGCCAAAGCCATAGCATAATTTTCAACAAATTCTCCATATTGGGCATCTCCTAAAGTTGTATTTGACATATCAACTACAACAACTGAAGTATCAGGATTTGACTCAAAGAAAGATTTTATTTTTTTCTGCAGTGTTACTCTCTCACTGTCATCTCTGGCTATTGTCGCTACAGCATACAATTTATTATTTACAGTATCAGGATTATTTGCTTTTTTTGCCTCACTATCAAAATCAGATAAAGTCGCGTATGCTAAACTGTATCGCATTTCTAATGAAGGAGCTGAAGGAGTAAATTCAATAATATTCCTCAAATCACACCCAGTCATAAATGACAAATCTTTTGTTGATTTATTCTGTGCGTCTTTAATATATGGTGTTGAATCAACCGTAGTTCCTGTATTCTTACAACAATATGAGAAAACATCTCCAGTCAAAGGTGTTCTTGTAATAACATGATCATTTAAAAGTTTCTTTGCAATATTTCTAGCCGGGAACTCAAGATCCGTTCCTTCAAAAGCAAGTGTAATGTTCTTATCATTTGGTAAAAAAATATCTCTATTACCAGTCATTCTATCGGATGCGGCTTGTAATAAAAGAATTGTTTTTAATACTCTCTTTTCTTCTTCAATCAAATCTTTATCCAGCTTTGGTGTATAGCAGTTTAACACTTCTTTGATTCCTGAAGCAAGCTTACTCTGTCCACTTTCATAGAAGAAGCTCCATAGCATATCTATAGTTATAAATGGATTTTGTGAAGAGAAATCATAATTATCGATAAACCACTGGAATGCTTTCACATCCTCTCCCTCATCGTTCTTAATAAAATTAAACATACTTCTAGCAGTAGATGTATAGTAAATGGATATATGTTGGAGCAATAATGCAGCATAAGGATGAATAGGCAAAACGTTCGACAAATCAGCATCCGTAAGTCCAATCTTATTCTTTACCGCTGTGCGGCTTTGCATGGTTCTCTTATCAAGACTTCCCTTATTTTTTTCCCATTTAGCTGCTAATGTTTCATCTTCTGTTACCTTCATAGCCTCGTGCATCAACGCAAATGCTATATTCTCTGGTAAAGAAATGTGTACAGGAGGCACAAATCTATCTAATATCTTTTTCTTATCTGGATCACCATCAGAAAAATAGCCTTCAGCCTTATGTGTTACTATCATCAAACAGAATGGTGCTGTCGCAGCTAACTCAGCAATCTGTTGAAATCCAGTTAAATGATGCAAATTATTCTCAAAATACTCTGAGAATTCATCCCATATGAAAATAAGATTATATAGATTATTTTTTTCAATAACCTCTCTAATCCACTCGCACAGCTCGCCGGTATTCATCGAAAAACTCCCCTTAACCATACTGACCTTGAAGATTTTCGTAATCAAAGTACGAAGTGCGTCATCCTCATATGTTCTGAGTTTTTCAAGAATATCATCAGCCATATCCCCGCCTAAAACATCTCTATATGAACCAGCTGCAAAAATATCAAAGCTCCGCTTATTTTCATCATTTTCAAAATATCTAATAAGAGCTCTCTTAAGTGATGAATTCGCCTGATTCTCAATTCCATTTTCTACAAGAGCTTTTTCAATTCCCTCTTGTATTGCAACAATAAGTTCAACATCATTGTTTATATCTGATGATCCATAACGATGACATACTAATATTTTTCCTGATTCTTTCTGAGCCATCAAATCCTTGTACAAGAATGTATCCAGATTATACTTTTCAAAATATGTTTTTGTCTCATCGGCATTTGCTTCAATTAACTTTTTTAAAGTCAAAACAGCATGTGACTTACCAGTACCATAAGCTCCATCAACCCATATGGATAGTTTTTGTTTTCTTTTAAGAACATCAACTGTTGCCTTAAGCAAGGATACAAATGATGGGTGTGGATAGAATTTTTTCCATAAATCTGGTACCGTATCAATAATTCTTTTATCTACTTGCGGAAAATAATCCGGATCAATATCGAAATAATCGCGATAACTCATATCTTGCCCTCCTAAAAAAACTGATTCAATAATTCTGCAGCACTAATATCACTTTTTATAGTAATACTGTCAAGTCCAAGCGTGAATCTTGCCTCGATAAACTCAGAATAATTAAACGTCAATCCATTCAGTATCTTCTCCATCATATCTCTATCAAGTCCAAATATCTGCGTAGGGCTAATGCCTCCTCTTTCGATAGAATTATCGAGAAGCTCTGTAAGTGTAAACTGTCTACGATTTCCACAAGCTTCTGCAAATTTTAACAGAGAATAAAGAATCACTCTTTCATCTGGATTTGCCCATGATGTTCTGTAAATTGCCACCATTTTATTCTTTTCCTTTATTGCTTCACCCATACCTACATGTGCAAACCCCAGTTCAACTAATCTTCCAAATGAACTCCAAACATCTGATACCCATTTTTCATCTGCTCCATCATCAACTAACATACTACAAACATACTCTTTACTGAGCGTCTCATTAAATTTTATATTTTTCACATACCAACCAATTTGTGGATTATATACCAGATTAGAAAGCATTAATGCCCAACTTAATGAATCATCTAAACCAATATCAGCAATTATCTCAGCAAAGCGTGTAAATCCATTTTGATCTAACAAATCTGCATCTCTTAAAAATCTCTTGAAAAAGCTAAACATATTTGATCCCAAACGATTCTTCTCATTGAACTCATTTCTGAATTCAAAATACTGCTCCAACCAATCTATCTTTGGAGCATGATGTGAAAAGCAATTTAAACTTTGTGTTTTACCCATTTTATTTCCTCCTTTAGGCTTCTCTAATGATTTATATACCAAACATCCTTTTTCTACTTTATGGCATTGTGCACAATGGTGGCATCCATCACTCACCATAACTCTTCCATCTTTTATTTTCAAAATTCCATATGGACAATCTGCTTCACACTCTCTACAACCAATGCAACATGCCACTTTTCTAAAAACATTTTTCAATAACTTAATAAAGAGCGTTGCACTCTTTGTTAATTCTAAGTTATAAATCACTTCAATCTTGTTATCAACTTGACTTAACTCAAAAGAATATTCGTTTCCTCGGAAATTAATTATATATGGCGAATCACTGGTTCGAAGTACTCCTATAGTTTTTATCCATTCTTTCCAATCTGTTTTTGGATTGGTCACATATATGTGTCCTAACTCTTTATCGTTCTTTTCTTCATAATTAACGGGTATAGATATATCGCGTCCATTTTTTCTTGCTTTCCATCCCCCATTTGCCATGAATTGATCTAATTTCTTTTCAGATGGGAAATTTTCTTTATATACAGAAGATATTGCATCTAAGAGATGATTAAACTCATTTGGATAACACACTCTTGCCATATACTCGTTTCTTTCAGCAGCCCTTGGACATACTAAACAGCCTGCTCTTCTATTCCCCTTTTTATATGCTTCATTTAAATATAGATTTCTCATGTATATATACATATAAAGTTCTGCGGAATTCCATTCTAAAATAGGATTGCAACTATACTGTCCTTTATGTTTTTCGCCCAAGCTAATAAAATCATATTCATTTCGCGAAAGACTTTCACTTCCTCGTACACCTACAAAAGCCATTCCAGTAAAATCTGGTTTTCCCAGTATTCTTCGCAATGCCGTAACTTGTGGAGAAGTCTTATGAACACTACAGCACCACCTATTCACAGTTGCTGGCGGACCAAACTTTGACCATGTGTAATCCGGTGAAAAATCAGATTTTGCTACAATAAATTCAATTTTATTATCTGAACATAAATCATGAATTACATCAACCGTTTTATACGTATCCGGGAACTCCATTCCAGTATCACCAAATAACACCTTAAATTCATTATGAGGTAGTGCCCTTTGCACCAAATCAAGGGTTGCCACACTATCCTTTCCTCCTGAAAAAGCCACATAGAACACATCAACTCTATCTTTATACTTTACATACGAGTTATAAATCATTTTAATTGTATCCTGTGAAAGCTGATTCATTAAGTCCATGTTTTTTTCAACCATTGCTGGTATATCTACAAATCTAAGTGGATATCCTTCTGGTTCAGGTGCCTCGATAATTTCTAATTCTGGGGCACTATACACTGAACCACCTTTTGTTTTAGCAACTAATCTTCCCCTGTAATAATAATTATTTGCCTCTGCCCACATATATGGGAAGCTATCATTCTTATCATATATCCAATATTCGTCAAAACCTAATATATCCAATTCTTTATAATAAACCGGGCGCGGTTCCTTCGAAAATGTTAGTGGCATCGGTATGAGAACAAAACCTCCCGTCGATGCATCCCATTCATAAGCGTACATTTCATCTATCCTTCCTTGTTTCTTATTTGCTTTGCCTTTATAATTGCACTATCAATTTTACTATAACTTCTTCTCGTCAAAAGATTCTGATCTGCAAGATAATCAAGAGCCTTTTGTTTTGTTAATACACAGTCGCTATTGGCTAACACATCTGCACACACTTCAACAAAATCATCATATCCGCTACCTTTTCTTACCAAAGCACCGGCTACATTATTAAGTGATCGCCCGTTATTTAGTAGTGTATACTTTGAACTGTAATACATCAAATAGCTTTCAAGCAGAAAAGCATTCCATTCATAACCCACATTAGGGAACACTAAGAATGAGTCTATATCCTTAATTAACATATAGCCCGTTGACAAATAAGTTGCCAATGCATTATCAATCTCCTCAACATCAAACTTAACATCATTTTTATTTACAAACTGTTTCCTACTCGTTCTGATAACAGTTTCTGACAAAGAATCAAAGTATATTACTCCGCCACTTACTTCCTTTGAAAACTTGTAGATATCATCGTCAGAAAATGGTGCTTTATGTTCTCCATAGAGCCTATATACAGCTGCCATACTAAGAAATTGCCCTAAGTTGCATATAACTTCGCCATCAAAATTAAATCTCCCTGATAATTTCTTCGAAACAGCATTTCGAATACCAATTGACGTGAGATACGCATTATTCTCTATAAACAATGGCATATTCTTCTGAATTTTTACAAATACACGAGACCAAATGCAATAACCATCTTCTTCAATATCTTCACCAATAAATCCTGATATTCTGTCTGCATCTTCTGAAGTGAATTCAAACATCCAATAATGGTAATAATGTCCCCTCTCATTCAGAACAATATTAGGATTTGATTTAATCTCATTATAAATTATCTCCTTCGATATATGAGATAAACCAGCATATATTTCATCATATGATAATGGTTTCCCCATTGATAGTAAGAAGTCTTCTATTTCCGATGAATGATCAATTTTCACATTCTTTTCTTTAGTCATATATTCTTCAGCAAAGTAGTATTCATCTGGTTCACATACATACTCTAAATATGGCTTAAGCATCATCGCATCTGTTAAATTAAAACAATACGCAAATACATCTGTTAAATCAGAATAAATAGACTTATAATATAAAATCTGCTTTCCACTTGCAAAACTGCTTGTTATATACTCCATAAGTCTTTCTCTTGCACTTTTATTGACGATGCCTTCAGCAGGAAATACACGTCCTTGATACAAAACTCCACATTTACGCAAACATATTTCCAATTCTTTATCTGTAAAATTTATTTCTTCACCAACAATGTCAGCATATGTTTCACGAAAATTATCAAAATCAATGGAATCGAATCGCATACCACTCTGGTATCTATGCATCAGAACTCTAACAAATGATTCTTTATCAAATTCAATTGTCTTTTCAAATGGCTTCGCATTTTTTGAAAACGAGTACACATCTTCTTCAACTTTTGTTATCCATGAAACGTCTTCTAGTACTGTTCTCAATTTCTCAATATCAATCGAAAGTCCAATCATGGATTTAATCCATTCTATATTATAACCATGCACATCATCATATACACTCGCCATGGATTTTAAACGTATATACAATGCAACATTTTCTTTCTTACCATCAACATTGCTCGTTTCCGATTTTACACTTGTTGTGTCAAATGATTCATCTCCTGAAAACTGATTATATTTTCCCCAAGCTGCTCTAAACTGATTATGGTGAGATTCATCATTTTTGTATTTGTATGCAATAACTAATTTTTCTGCATCTATATTGCATATTTTTAATAATTGTCCTACTTTATTGACAATAGCATCCGCTGAATACCCTATAGCCTTACTCATTTGCCCATTTATAATGTGTGGATAATCATCTAGTAGGCATTGATACACTTTTTCATACAAATTACTCCATGTTTCAATACCATATTCTCTAGTTCCAAAATATTCAAAAAATATCACCTGTGAGTTTTTATAAACCCCTTTTTTCTTATAATCCACATACATAAGCTCTGTATCTTCTTTATTGCTATCATCTATTGCATTTTCTTTATTAATAGCAGAAAACTTTTCTTCCTCATTCTCCGATTCTGCATCTTCCATATCGTCTGATAAAAATTGCTCATTATGTAATAGCCAATCTCGATATAATTTCACCGCACTAATATATTTGGCGGAATATCGATGAGATATTTGTAATTTATTCAAAATCCCCTCTATTATATCCAATCTAGTTATCTCAAGCAGGGAGGTTCCTAATACTCCTTCATTCCTTAAATCTTCATCTATATCATAGTATGTAATAAATATCTCCGATACCTGGGCAGGAGAAAACTGTTCTGAAAGCCATTTTGAAAACAAATCTCGAATATTGATAGATTGATTACACATTTCTCTTGCCTCCTTTAAAATTTTCTCAAATTCATCTGTATCATGTTTATACATTTCTACCATTCTTACAAACAGTTTAGATGCACCACGCAATCCTGATTTTTCGTTCGTAATTAGTTCATTTATCAGCATAAATTGCATTGTGATACCATTTTCATTACGAAATATTGAATCTATAGTTAATCCTCTATTAATTGCCCGTTGCCTCAATTTTTTTGATACAGTTTCGATAGCAGCCTTTTTTGAAATTTTATCCAGATTGTAATCTTCACACGCAGAAATCAGTATTGCAGTTTCCTGTTCATCCCACGGAATACGTATAGGCAAAATAACACCCCCTAAAAGAAGATTGCTCCGTAAATCATTTTACTTTTTATGTCTTCTATCATAACTAATAAGATCCCCGAAATCACAATCATATTCTTCGCATATTTTTTCTAAAACTGATAAAGAAACATTTTCTCCCCTAGTCATTTTTGCAATAGTACTACTGCTGATTCCCAAATCATTAATCAAATCCATTTTTTTCTTTTCATTATCAATTAATAATTTCCATAATCCGTTGTATGATATTGCCATATTATTTACCTCGTCTACTGTTTGACACTATACACTCTAAACCAATCAGGCATACTCAACCCAATTATGACAATGATATCACAAAACCGACATTTTTTTCAATCAATTCTCACATTTGTAATTCGATTTCTCGCATTTATTTTTTAACTTAATGCTGTACAATCTCCCCCTATAGTTTATCCAATTCTTTTTGATGCTAAAATGCAGATAGAACACAAATATTTGTCCTATCCGCATCAATTTATTGTAACTCACTATCAATAATATTCAAATTTTTATCCACTCCTGTATTGACAATCATACACACGACCCCACCATCAACTACAAATACTACCTTTCCTTTCGCCTTATCTCCAATTTTGTCATACAGCCTGCCAGCACTCATAGACTCACCTTTAACAGTAAAAGGGCTGTTAGCCACATACCCTATTTTACCAAGTCCTTTTACCTTTACCTGTATTGCTTCCTTGTCGTACTCATTATCCGGCTCTTTTTCAAGTTTGACTTTCATTCCTTTTTCCATAAAATCACTGCCAAAATAATGGCTACAACCTGCTATTGTAAAACCTTGAATGAAAAACTAAAACCCAACTGAAAATACGTCTAATAATCAAAATTCTGTTCTGAGGTCAAATAAAGCCCTAATAATGGATGTTCAAATTCAAATATCATGCTATAATTAAGGCATCCCAGATAGCAGGTATATATTTGTTTGCATGATTAACAGACGGCTGGCTACTTGTTATGCAAAAGTAAATGCGTCCCGTCTATTTAATACCTATTGACAAATCGATTACTATCTGTAGCTTCGGTCTAATTACTTTTTAACGAATAAATCTGGCATTAAATGCACTTCATCTGGCGGGATGAGGTGCATTTTTAATAATGACATTAATGCTTTGAAATCTTCATCATCCTCTTCTACGAGCTCGTATGGACTTTTATTTCCAAGTCCAGGACGTTTTACACTATTGATATGATTCATTAATAAAGTCATATCTTCTTGCGTGTATGGGTTTAAGCTTTTTCCTTTTGGCACGGCATAACGAATAAATTCATGATTCTTCTCGATACACCCTTTTTGCCATGAAGCCATTGAATCACAGTAATAAAGGCTTGTTCTATAAACTAGGAAGCCATCTTCATCCAGCGTAAGTTCTAACTCATCTACCTTCTTGAATTCGCTGCCGTTGTCAGTCAATATAATCGGAAACAACCGTCTGAAAACATCTATTCCCAATCCTGTCTCGAGATAGTCAAAAACCCTTTTTACGGATTCTGCTTTTCCATCTGGCATCAGGAATAGTAGCATTACGTTGTTCTTTCTAAAGATCATTGTAAGCAAACGCTTTCCAGATTCTCTAACGCCTTTTACAGTATCCATTTCTGTTACTTCATCTTCTGAATATTTGAATTTCATCGCATACTCAAAATCCTCATATGTCCTACACTGTCTATACTCCATTGAGTGAAATCCATTGATATCGTTGTACTTTTTCTTTCGTGGTTTGTAGCCTGTCTTTCTTCTTAAATCTATGTTTTTAATAGATAAGGCACCTTCATCGATATAGTTATAAAGTGTTCTCAAACACACTGGCCTTTCATTTTCATGTTCTGCATATATGTGTGTTAAAGGCTGGCCTTTCTTAACAAGTCGAGTCACAAGTTCATCCAATTCTTCCTTCTTTTCATCAGAAAGTCTAACTCCTTGTCGACTCTCCGATCTACGACGAGTTACAGCTGCATCAGCGAATTTCGCACTGTAAATATACTTATCTTTGTTGCAAAGCTTTTTATCCTTACAGTTATTACAAACATACGGAGGCAAATCAAACTTATGGCAAGCAACTGATACATATCTATCGCATACCTTGGTACAATCCACTCCTCTGCAAAGTCTACACTTTGTATTACAGGCTTCTTCATCACACCCGCACAAATTCCTTACTGTGCATTGTCTTGCCATGCGACAATCTTTTCCATTCGGGTAATTACCTTTAATGAAGGTTCTGTTTTCTTTAACTTCATGTGCAATAGTAGATGGATGTCTGCGAAATCTTTTTGCTATTTTTTTGAATGACTCCCCTATGCATATCCCAGTTTCTATTGCTATTCGATCTGACAGGTCCATTTGTCCACTAGCATTGTAATAATTCACATCTGCTCCTTTCCCAGCAGATAGTAATCGATATAACCAATATATCATGCCTTGGAAAGGCTGTAGAAAAAGTAAACTAGACCTTTTATAGCCATTTTCAGTTGTCAAAGTACAGGTTTAATTTTTCATTTTAGGTTCTTTCTGATTATATAGTACTATATCAGCTGTCCTATAATTATCCCTTGCATCTCGAATCTTTGTTCTTTGACCTAAACAAAATATTGCAGTCTGACATACTTACAAAAGCATGAATGTGGAATGGACGGATATTGTATTTCGTTGCGTTATGGAGATGAAACTCTCCCTAACGCAAAACGAAAACAATATCCGTCCATTTTACATAATAGGTTTGTTCTATTTCGTTAAGACTATTGCAAATACATTTTTGATGTGCTAAAATGTGTAGGTATAAAAAATAACAAGCAAATATCCGTTAGACGGTTTGAGTCAATATGTGGTGTGTTGGCTAATATAAACTAAATATCAACGCAAAAACGACCGCTTATTAACTATGGCGGTTATTTTTGTGTCAATTTATCTACAAGACGTACTATGTATGTGGTAAATAAACCACTCACAATTCTGCCAATAATTCCTATAATAAATTGCACTATTTCTGTCACGTATATTATCCTCCTATAAGTATTTCCTGCATGAGGTCACGAGGATATCTATAATAAACTAAATGTCGCCATTCAGATGTGACTCAATATACCGCCTATTTGACCATCCCATTCTAGCCCAAAATGAAATGATGAATACCTGCTTGTTATGGTGGTATTATATCATCGAGTATCATATCTGTCAAAAAGACATAGCTTTTTAAATTGCAAGGAATTGAACACCTTGAATTTTGCGACTACCAAATAGACACTCATCCCATAACCGGAGTTCCATAACGTAACTCGCAGATTTTGTAGCGCACTTCATAACGTTGATTGGGCATATATAAGCGTCCTTTCACAAGTCATTCATAACGTAAATGAAAGAAAAACGGTATAAACAAATATTATTTTCTTTGTGAGCTATGGAGATAGGATTCTAACAATCTTGAGAAGCACTGCTTCTCAAGATTGTTGCTCAGAAGCCTATCGGAATGCCCGGCGAACAGAAACATAATATTTCGTTTATGCCGTTTTTCTTTTTCATTACATATAAAATTCTGACATGTGAGAGGACGCTTATATCTGCCCTTCACGCCCTAGGAAAGCACCACAAAATCTGCTGCTCCACGGTAAGTTAAACTCCGATTATTTAAACAGATTTTTGAAGAACTCCCCAATCGCACTAAAGATATTTCCAAAGAAGTTACCAATAGATGCCATGATTCCGGAAGAGCTTCCTCCATTTTTAAAGGAATTGTAGAGAGAGGCTGCGTAATCCACCAGTCCACTTAAATCAATTCCAAGAGAAGTGATTTTCAAAAGAAGATCAACGATTTTCTGTCTCTCATCATCAGATAAAGTGACGCCATATTTATCACAGGCTTCATCAATTGCTTCGTTGATACTCTTCTCGTCAGTCAGTCCTTTTTCTGCGATCAGTGACTTGATGTAAGCAATAAACTCCTCCACTTCCTGATCGGTCAGGCCCTGAATGGAAGCTTCCAGTTCTCCGGTGACAACAAGTTCATTTAACGCTGCATCTACAACGTTATCCTGTACTGCTTCCCCGGTCATTGCCTCATATGCCTCAAAGATTCCAACCAGTGCAGCGGTTCCGGAAATTGGCTTAGGACCTGCAACGATGATATCTGCATCTGTAATTCCAGCAGTTGTCAGCGCATTTTTGTACATACCAACGGTACAGTATGTGATATTGTTCGTAGAAATGTTTAATCCATTTCCCTTTTTACGCTTTACGATCACGACAGAAGACCATGACTTGCTTCCGATTTTGGAAGAGTCCACATAGGAATCGAGGTACTGATGCTCCTGCGCATTTGTAACGTAAGTGACGTTATAATTTGCAAGATTGGCAGGATCGATTCCCATAAGGGATAATACGATATTTTTCTGGTCATCAGACAGATCTGCGCCGAGTGCCAGATAAGGTTTATCATCTTTCTTGATCTCAACTTTATCGTTATTCTCATCCACAATGACATCTCCAGTCACATTTTCTGTGGATTTTTTATCATCCTCTACCGTTACCCCGCCTGTGACATTATCGGTTGTGCCACTGGTAGAAGTATTTGTGCTGTCGGAATTTGTTGTTGTACTGCTCTGCGAATCTGAAGCAGCATTATTGGTTGTATTGCTCTGTGAATCTGAACCTGTACTGTTCTGTGTATCTGAACTTGTGCTGCTCTTTGAATCTGAAGCTGTGCTGTTTTGTGTATCCGATCCTGTATTTCCACTCGAACCGGCATTGGTATCTGCACCTGTTGCACTGCTGTCATTCTGCGTTGCTGCATTATTCTCTGACTGTGTTGTCTGGGAATCACCGGATGTGGCATTGCTCTCTTCCTGCCCGGTGGAGTTCTGCGCAGAAGCATCTGCTGCAAATGATGTTACATGTGTTGGTATCATCATCACTGCAGCTAAAATAATTGCTGCAATTCTCTTTGTCATTCTCTTTCTCTTCACTTTTTCTTCCCTCTCTTTTTATTGCGGATCGCAGTATTTGCTCATATGAAAACCGTCATTTCCACATAATAAAAATCTGCTTTGAGATTCCCCAAAACAGATTTTTATTTTACTACATCTCACTATAAATCACAAGTTAACATAATATGTTTACAAAAAATTAAGAAACTTATATACTTTTTCCTCATCATTTCGTAATACCCTATAGGAAAAAATGTCTGTATCCATATTTTTACGTATCGATCCGCACTCTCATCCATGCAAGAAGATCTGCATACACTTTATCGCGGTCTGTCTCATTTAAAATTTCATGTCTGTCATTTTCGTAAAGCTTATATGTAATATCCAGAGAACCTGCCTCTTTGAAGAGATCATACACTTTTTTCACGCCGACACCGTTATCTCCCACCGGATCATCCTGACCAGATACAATAAAAATTGGAAGCTTGTTTGGCACTTTCTTCACATTTTCCAACTGATTATCGTAGAGAACCGCTTCCATCAGCCCCAGATAGCCGTTTAATGTAAACTTGAACGTACACCGCGGTTCGTTATAATAGAATTTTACAATATCCTCATCTTTTGTAAGCCAGCTGTTGGAAGGTGTTTTTCCGGAAAGATCATATTTCTTATATGGTCCGCCAAAGGAAAGTGATTCAACCAGTCTGCTTCTGTGATGCCAGCCAAAAATTTTTGCAAGAAATTTGCACACGCTGATTCCAAGTTTGGTCGTATTGTCCGGCACACAACCGGTTCCCATAATGATTGCCCCTCTCAAATCATCATTGTGAATGGTGAGGTATTTCCGAAGCATATAAGATCCCATACTGTGTCCCATCATAAAATAAGGAACACCCGGATTTTCTTTCTGGATCATCGTGCGCAGTGCATGCATGTCTGCGATCACCGTGTCACTCGGATTTTCCGCAAAATATCCCCAGTCATCTTTGGATGCTACGGAATCCCCATGTCCTAAATGGTCATGTCCCACCACCATAAAGCCATTCTCTGTCAGAAATTCAGCAAACGGTCTGTAGCGTTCTACAAATTCGATCATGCCATGTGTGATCTGTAAAATTGCCTCATACTTTCCATCTTCCGGAATCCATTTGACTGCATGGATGGTTGTTTTGCCATCCGCTGATAAAAATGTAAACTTCTCCTCTTTTGCCATATTTTTCCCCTCTCTCACTCTTTTCGTGATTGTAAATAACTGCTATTTTCTAACCTGTGGCTTCTTTATTCCGTCTGAGCGAAACGATGGATCTCCTCCACATTACGTTCTAATTCATCCGCGCATTCTTTGTGCTCTTTCCACTCCTGACGCAGTGTTTCCGCTTTGGATAACACTCTGCTCTGCACTTCGAAAAATTCATTTTCACCCTGACAGAGACTTTCTAATATTTCTTCAATATCGGTTTCTTCTTCCACATTTTCATGATCTGTTTCCGCCACCTCTGTGTCTCTGCTTTCCAGAAGTTTTACCATGGCGCTGTTATTTTCTTTTAAAAGATCATTTAACAACTGGATCTGTTTCTCTGCCGCTGTGGCAGTTTCCTCAAAACCACTGATTTTCGTAAGCACATCCGCAACTGCCGAAGTATACTGTTCTGCATTCACACGCACTTCCTCTGCCACTGTCACAAATTTTCTTCCGTCTTCTCCCATGCGTCCTGCTTCAATTGCTGCGCCAAGTGCCAGAACTCCCATATTCTGTGAGATATCTGCCAGTTTCTTTAACGCATCCCCAACAGACTTTCTCTCCTGACAATATGCCTCATAAAATGATACAATCTCCTTCATTGGTGTTGTGACATGCTTGTTCTGCTCTACAACTCTGGCTATTTCCCCGTGTTCATCCTTCATCTGACGGCGGAGTTCTTCTTTTTCCTGCTGCAGTCTTGTATTCTGCTCATTCTTTTTCATAAGCTGCTGTTTCAACAGTACGGTCTGTCCTGAATTTGCCTCTGAACACTCTTTTAACAATTCCAATTCCTCTGAAACTGCCGCAATGGTCTCATCCAGTTCCGTTTTTGAGATCGTCATCTGCACCACTGTCTCTTCTGCGCTGTCTTTTGCTTTTGTAATATTAGAAATCCGCTCCTGCAGACGGTTCTGTTTTTCCTGTAATGCCAGAAGTTCCTCTTCCAGTTCTTTTGCTTTTTTTCCACCAAACATATGCCATCCTCCAGTTTTACTGATAATTTCGAATGATAACCTGTACGCTTTCCACTCCATTATACTCGTTAATCTCCGGATAGTACACAATCATTATCCTCAATTTGTTTATCTGTCCGCGAAAAGCTTTTTCCACTTCCGCACTTCCATACTTTTCTGCATAATATGCTTTGAACGCCTCAATATCACCAAAATAGACTGCCGATACCGCCTCTCCCGCGGCTGTCACCAGGTTCAGCCGCAACACATTCTGATTTTTCCCGACCACAAAAGCCCTTGTGATGCTCAGGTTTTTGTCAGCAAACTGTGGCTTGATATTGGCTTTTCCAAAAGGCTCTAACACCGCAAATTCCCGGATAAGACCGGCATCCGCATACGCCGCGGGCATCGGAATATCAATTTTGATCTTCGGGATCAGGTCATCCTCCGTGAGTTCTGCACAGGCATTGATTTTTTTTCGGAACTTATCCACATTCTCTTCCGGAAGAGATAATCCTGCCGCCATCGGGTGTCCTCCGAATTTGTCTAAAAGTTCCCTGCACTTACATAGTTCCTCATACATGGAATACTCCTCGATGGAACGCCCGGAACCCTTCACGCCCTCCTCTGCCTTCGTCAGCACAAATACCGGCTTATGATAGGCCTCCCGGATACGTCCTGCAATGATTCCCGCAAGACTTTCGTGCACCTGTGGCAGATAAATGACAAGCACTTTATCCGACATGTAATGTTCCTCCACCACACGTTTTGCCTCCTCGACGCCATCTGCTGTCATATCTTTGCGCTGCTGGTTTAACTCCACAAGCTCCCTTGCCGTTTTTGCTGCCTCTTCCTCTCCCTGTAAAAAAAGAGACAGAGACAGTTTTGCTGTATCAAGTCTGCCACTCGCATTGATGCACGGTCCTAACACAAAACCAAAATGATATGCATTGATCTGCTCCGGTTCTAAATGATTCTGAAAGATCAGGGCGCGCATCCCCGGATTTTTTGTGCGGTGAATGCGGTTTAATCCCTCTTTCACCAAAATGCGGTTTTCGTCTGTCAGATCCATAACATCGCCAACGGTTGCAAATGCGACATTTTCCAGAAATTCATAGGTTTCTTCCAGGGCAAAACCCATTTTTTCATACAATACCTGCAGCACTTTCCATGCGACTGCTGCTCCACATAACTCTTTAAAAGGATACGCACATTCCTGCTGCTTTGGATTCACGATTGCATCTGCGTTGCTGCGAAGGAACTGCTTTTCCCCATTCTCCTCTGTATAGGGAATCTCGTGGTGATCGGTCACTAACACGGTCATCCCAAGTTCTTTGGCATGCGCAATCTCTGAGATTGCAGCAATTCCGTTATCGCACGTAAGAATGGTATCCATTCCGTCTCTTTTTGCCTGATCGATCAGATTCTCATTGATTCCATAGCCATCCTTCATGCGGTCCGGAATCTGCGTGGAAACATTTCCACCACAGTGTTTAATTCCCCGGTATAAAATATAGGTTGACATAACTCCATCTATATCATAGTCGCCGATAATACGGATCGGCTTTTGCTCTTCTATTTTAACTTTTAAAATATCTGTCAAACAATCTGCATCTTTCAATAAATGTGGATCGTATAAATCCTTTAAACTTCCATTCAGATATCTTTCAAATGCCGCCTCCCCGATCACCTCACGGTTTCGGATAAGACGCGCTGTGACAGGGCTGATCCCGAACTCTTTTCCAAGCTTTTCAAAATCAGCCCCCTTGTTGATTACAAACCATTTTTCCATGTAACACCTGCTGCCTGTTTTTTCTTATGAATTTATCTTTTAATAATGCACTTCCATGAGCATCAGTCCGCATGCCGGTGCTGTATAACCTGCGTTCTCCCGGTTTTTGCTCTCTAAGATCTGCGGCAGCTCCTCCGGTGCTCTCCTGCCATCCCCAACCTCGATCAGCGTACCTGTCAGGATGCGCACCATGTTTTGCAAAAATCCATTGCCCCGGTAATCAATCCAGAGATCATTCCCTTTCTTCGTAAAATTGATCTCATAAATTGTGCGGACTGCCGTTTTTTTCATTTTCTTATTTCCGCAAAATGAAGTAAAATCATGTGTTCCGATCAGATAGGAAGCGGCTTCTTTCATGCTCTCCACATCGAGTATTTTCTCATACTGGTACTCATATTTCCGCTCGAAAACATCCGAGATCTCTCCCATATGGATGTGATAGCGGTAGGTCTTTTTCTTTGCGGCGTAACGGCTGTGAAAACGCTCGTCCACCTGCTCAATCGCAATGACTGCAATGTCATCCGGCAGATAATGATTCAGATAGGACATGATCTTTCCCTCCGTAAAATGCTCCTCAATATGAAAATTTGCCACCTGGCCTTTGGCATGCACGCCCGCATCCGTTCTCCCCGAACCAATAACTTCCACCGCATGTCCTGCCATCTGTCCCAGCACTGCTTCTATTTTTCCCTGGATGGTCAGACCGGTGCTGTTCTGCCCCTGCCAGCCCTTGTATCTTGTTCCGTCATACTGGATTGTGATTTTATAGTTGTTCATACTTTTTATCCCTGCTTTACTGCAATTTAAACTGTCTTTTAGTTTAACACACTTTCCACTCAAATCCTAGTCTGCGATCTGTTCCTGAAACGTTTTTGTGCCGGGGAACTGAAAAATACCAATCCCCCGGCACATTTACTCCGCATTTTATACCAGTTCTGCAATCCTTGTCACCGCAACATAGATCTCCGATATTTTATACCAGGTACGGTAATCTACCACCCCCGTCACAGGCAATCCAAAAATAGACTGGAATTTTTCTACTGCTGCCCTCGTTGCTTCTCCGTAAATCCCGTCCGGTGTGATTGTCGGGATTGCCGGATAAGCCTGCGAGATTCTCGCTAACTGTTCCTGGATCTGCCGCACCTTATCTCCGGTAGAACCCACTTCCAGATTATACCGCGGCCAGGATGCCGGGATACCGGAAATCTCCTCGGCTGTATTGATAAACATATTATCACCATAATAATAACGGAGAATTTCTATCGTTTCGTAGTTCTGATCCCCAAGATATTTGCTTCCCCACTGGCTCAGCCAGTTGCTGCACGTCACGCGCTGTCCGTCACAATACTGTGTCAGGATTGGCTGTCTCACATTCGGTCTGGAAAGATAATTCTGGAACATTTCATCTACCACATCCGAGATACTCTGGAAAATATTTCTTCCATAGACGAATTTCTGGTCGTAAGCAGTGGATGTTGTGATGGTGAAGTTATAGCCTTTGTTCCGGTACCATTCCGTGTAAACCCTGTTTAATGTAAAGGACATGATCGCAAGGATATTGGCACGCAGCGTGCTGTCCGGCCATGTGCTGTATATCTCGCTGGATGCCACGTTTTTGATGTAATCACGGTAACGCACATAATAATTTGCCGCGTTGTTATCCGAAGGAGGTCCGTCGTGAACGACGACAAACTCCGGGATCACCACTTTGCTCAACACGATCTCCCCGGATTCTGAGACAGGCTTGATCTCGGACTCTGCTATTTTCGGTGGAAAATCTCCAAACAGCGTATTCACCGGAATCACAATGGAATCTATCTGGGTTTCCTCTTCATTTTCTTCCGCCATCCGCACCTGTTGCAATGCGAGCTGCTCTGAAAAAATCTGAACGCCCGAAATACTGACGGGACGATATCCCGGTGCGGTAACTTTAACCGTATATTGGGCAAACGGCTGATTTTCGGAGGGTTCCATCGAGTATTCAAGTGGAGGCGCATCAAGCGTAAGTTTCTCCGACATTCCTGAATCATCTGCGCTTACCTCCTCCACTGTGGAATCCGGCTCGCCCGAATAGGAAATGGTGATTCTTGCTCCCTCAATCGGTCTTCTGGTCCGGTTTGTAAGTACTTCTACTTTGAGGCTTCCTTTATCTACAGCCTCTGTCTGGGCATATTTGATATCTGGCATGAACAACCTCTTCATACATTTCCTTATATTATATGCTCAGACATGCAATCCTGTTCTGCTTCCTGTGCAAAACATTCGATTTCCCAACTTCTCATTTTCTATTTCCGTTCTTTATCCAAATCCCCCAAAACTTAATTCTTACTCTACCGTAACTACCTTCGCCAGATTTCTTGGCTTATCAACATCAAATCCCTTATCGGATGACACGTAATATGCTAAAAGCTGTAATGCAACCGATGCAGGTAAAACCATAAATTCATCCTGCATATCCGGAAGCTTGATCACCTGATATTCGGTATCAAGATCACCGGAAAGTGCCTCTTTGATAAATAATACAATATCTGCACCTCTGGATTTTACTTCCTTAATATTGGAAAGCTCTTTTGACATGAGTTTTTCCTGTGTTACCGTTGCAACAACCGGTGTGTTAGTCGTGATCAGTGCAATTGGTCCGTGTTTTAATTCGCCAGAGGCATAAGCCTCAGAGTGAATATAAGAAACCTCTTTCAGTTTCAATGATCCTTCCAGTAAAATAGAGTAATCCAGTCCACGTCCGATCATAAACAGATCCTTTGCTTCCAGAATCTTCTTTGCGATCACATGGATGTCACGTCTTTTCTCCAATACTTTCTGCATCACTTCCGGAACACGCTCTAATTCTGCGATAAAGCTCTTTGTCTGCTCCTCTGTGTAGACACCTCGCAATAATGCCATTTTTGCAACCACAAGATAAAATACGGAAAGCTGTGTTGTGTAAGCTTTTGTACTTGCCACTGCAATTTCAGGTCCTGCTGCGGTGTATAACACATAATCACTTTCTCTTGCAATGGAAGAACCTTTTACGTTGATAACGGATAAACATTTTGCGCCCTGTCTCTTCGCATATTTTAATGCTTCCAAGGTATCAATTGTCTCACCGGACTGTGATACTGCGATCACCAATGTTTTCTCATCAATGACCGGATCGGAATACATAAACTCTGATGCAAGTTCTACGTCCATCTGCACATGAACGATAGATTTTACCAGAGCCTGTGCCACAAGTCCCGCATGCATGGCTGTTCCGCATGCTACCACACAAATTCTGTCACAGTCTGTAAAAAGAGAATCCGGCACACCATCCGCGGTAAAATCAGGCAGACCGTTCACGATACGGTCTTTGATCGTATTCTTGATTGCTTCCGGCTGCTCCATAATCTCTTTTTCCATATAAAATGGATAACCATTCTTTCCCGCGCTGTTCAACTCCCAGTCAACGGACAAAAATTCCGGTTCTACCACATTGTCATTTAAATCCGCAAGTACCACATGATCTTTGTGCAACTCTAAAATGTGATATTCCGGTACAACAAAGTATTCATTTGTAAAACGGCAGAGTGCAGTCAGATCTGATGCAAGCATTGCTCCCTCTTTGCATATGGTTGCAACGATCGGGCTGACATTTCGGATCGAGTAGATCACATCCGGCTGATCTTCAAACAGGATCACAAGCGCAAAGGTGCCCTTTAATTTGCTCACTGTTTTTTTGATTGCTTCCTTTGGATCTCCCTTGTAATAATGATTTAATAATGCAGCCGCAACTTCACTATCTGTTTCAGAATGAAGGATTTCCTGCAAATCGTAATCGGCGATCAGCTCACGATAGTTTTCGATGATCCCGTTATGAACCAGAGTCACTTTTCCCTGCTGATGCGGATGTGCATTCTGGTCTGTAACTCCACCGTGAGTTGCCCATCTTGTATGTCCGATACCGCAGGCAGACAAAATCTTCTTCGAATCACAAATTGCTCTTAAATCACTTACTCTTCCGGCACATTTATAAACATTTGTCACATGGGAAGTTTCGTCTTTCACTGCAATACCCGCACTGTCATATCCACGATACTCTAATAATTCCAACGCATCTAATAAAACATCTTTTACGTTTTCACTGCCTGTATAACCTATAATTCCACACATATTAAATTTCCTCTTCTTTTCTATTTAAAATTTAAATCATATTCGAATTCAATTGTCCCATTATACCGTATTTGTTTTGCAGTCACCTGCATATTTGCCGGCATATCTCGCACTGGGAGGTACGAAAGGGCGTCCGCCGAATTTTCGATAACCCTTTTCCTCGTTAACCTGTGTATGGTCGTCCTCACAGGTACATGGCGCTAGAAGAGAAACCTAAATGTCTGCAATCAGTCACAGACAGGATTGCATATCTGAAAATATAAACCTTATTCGATTATCAATGTGCTATATATATTGTAAATGCCTTCATAAATGCTGCTACATCTATGAAGGCATCTATAACATGATTACTATACTATGATATGCGAAAAATGTCCAGAAGTTATTTTACTTCTACTGTCCAGCCATATTTATCCGGGATTCTTCCCCACTGGATGCCGGTTAAGGTATCATATAATTTCTGTGTCAGTTCTCCAATCTCAAAGTTGTTGACTGTCACAACATCATCTTTGTAACGGAGTTCTCCAACCGGTGAGATAACGGCTGCTGTACCTGTACCAAATACCTCTTCCAATGTACCGTCATGTCCGGCTTTCATCAGATCATCTACGGAAAGTCTTGTCTCATTTACTTTGTAGCCCCAGTCACGAAGCAGATGGATCATGGAATCTCTTGTAACACCCGGAAGAACGGTTCCTTCGATTGGTGCTGTGTAGATTTCACCGGCAATCTTGAACATGATGTTCATGGTTCCAACTTCCTCTACATATTTACGATGCTCACCATCTAACCAGAGAACCTGTGCATAGCCAAGCTTCTCTGCTTTCACCTGTCCTAAAATAGAACCTGCGTAGTTACCACCACATTTTGTAAAGCCTGTACCACCTTTTACAGCACGGACAAGTTCATCCTCAACCAGAATCTTAACCGGATTAAGACCTGCTGCATAGTAAGCACCTACCGGACAACAGATAATCATAAACTTGTATGCGTTTGCCATATGTACGCCGAGTGCTGCTTCTGTTGCAAACATAAATGGTCTGATATAAAGGGAAGTGTTTGGTTCAGATGGAACCCAGTCAGCTTCTACTTTTACAAGTGCTTCCACTGCTTCGACAAACATATCAACCGGGAATTCCGGCATGCAAAGTCTTGCGTTGGAATTGATCATTCTCTTTGCGTTCATCTCTGGACGGAACAGCTGGATTTTCCCTTCTGCTGTACGGTATGCTTTCATACCTTCAAATGTTTCCTGTGCATAGTGAAGTGTCACACATGCCGGATCCATTGTGATAGGTCCTTCCGGAACGATTCTTGCATCTTTCCATCCGTCTTCTTTTGTCCAATCCATGACAAACATGTAATCTGTCATATACTTACCAAAACCAAGATTCTTCTGGTCTGGTTTCTCCTTTAATACCGGTCTTTTTTCAAATCTGATATCCATAATATCCTCCTCTTCCCATTACTCTTTTTAGATAATTGCGAAACTCATGAGAACATAAATTGAATTGTGAAAAATTAACAAAAGCTCGAGAAAACACTGGGTGAGCAGAAATCGAACACATTCGATTGGTTCTTAGAAGGCAGGTACAACTGTAAGTTGTGGCTGGCTTCTTAGTACCGTTACCAGCGACACGTAGCGAAAGCGTGTTTTCGAAAATTTTGTTGATTTTGAACAATTGTAAGAAGATTATGACGAGTTTCGCAATTATCTATTATATTTTTGGGAAATTAACTTTGACAACCATTATGATACTTTCTTTTTTTCATGTCAAGATTATTCCGAAGCCTTATGTTATGTATAACTATTAGTTATTGTCTGTTTTATTTTCTATAACCTGATTTTATTTTCTTTTTCAAGTGACTTTTCCACTCTCCTGTAATATAATAAAACTACCTAAAAAATTATGAGAGGTGATCCCTATGCATACATTTCAGCCAATTCCAGTTGACATGCTGGACATGAATCCATTTACAAAAATCGGCAAAGAATGGGCGCTGCTCACAGCCGGAAATAAACAGGAATCCAATACAATGACCATTAGCTGGGGCGGTGTTGGTGTTTTATGGGGCAAAAATGTTGTCTATGTTTTTGTCCGTGATTCCAGATATACAAAAAAACTGATCGATGCAGGAGACTTTTTCTCCCTTACATTTGTAAGCGACCAGTACCGCAATGCCTTGAATTACTGTGGCTCCCATTCCGGCCGGAACGAGGATAAGATTGCAAATGCAGGGCTTTCCGTGGACTACCGCCATGGAATCCCATACATTGACGAGGGAAATCTCGTCTTGGTATGTGAAAAAATGTCTGCTACCAGAATCACGGATGATTCCTTCCTTGATTCCGAGATTGCTGACAAATGGTACAAAGACGGTGACATGCACACCATGTACGTTGGTCAGATCATTGATGTGCTCGCAAGATGATCATTTCTGCTAAGCTCTGATTTTTTTTGCAAAACGCTGCATTCCTAAACCACAAAAACCTCCCGGCAAAAATGATCCGGATTGCCTTTCATCGCAATTCCCACATTTTTATCGGGAGGCTTTTTTACTCATGAAGCAGATAACCACTTCTTATTCAACAAAAAAATTTATTTTATTTCAATGGATATTTCTCTGTCAAAGATTTCACGATCGCCTTTGCCTTGTCGGCTGCCGGCTCACCCTCTTTGATCATCACTGCGATTGCCTCTGCGATCTGATCCATATCATCCGTGTTTAATCCGCGGGAAGTTACCGCCGGAGTTCCAAGACGTACACCACTTGTCACAAATGGAGATTTCGGATCGTTTGGAATGGTATTCTTGTTGCAGGTAATGTTTACAGAGTCCAGAAGTTTCTCAACTGCTTTTCCGGTAAGATCATAATTGGTCAGATCTACAAGCATGAGGTGATTGTCTGTTCCACCGGATACGATCCTTATTCCACGATCCATCAGTCCCTTGCAGAGTGCCTGCGCATTGTCAATAATGTTCTGCTGATAAACCTTAAATTCCGGCTGCAATGCCTCCTTGAAGCAGACTGCCTTGGCTGCGATCACATGCATCAGTGGTCCGCCCTGAGTGCCCGGGAAGATTGCCTTGTTAAAGTTATACTTATCCTCAATCTCCTGACTGCTCAAAATCATTCCGCCTCTCGGTCCGCGCAGTGTCTTATGCGTCGTTGTCGTCACTACATGAGCATACGGAATTGGGCTTGGATGAAGTCCTGCTGCCACAAGTCCTGCAATATGCGCCATATCGACCATGAGCACTGCACCACATGCGTCTGCGATCTCACGGAATCTCTTGAAATCAATGGTTCTCGCATAAGCGGATGCCCCTGCAATGATCATTTTTGGTTTACATTCCATTGCAAGCTCTTCCACTTTATCATAATCAATGAATCCCTCGTCATTGACTCCATATGGTACTACATGAAAATAACTTCCGGAAAAATTGACCGGAGAACCATGTGTCAGATGTCCACCATGGTCTAAGTTCATTCCCATGATCGTATCACCCGGTTTTAAAATTGCAAACTGTACCGCCATATTTGCCTGCGCACCGGAATGTGGCTGCACATTGACATACTCACACCCAAATAATTCTTTTGCGCGCTCTCTTGCCAGTTCTTCCACAACGTCCACGCACTCGCAGCCACCGTAATATCTCTTTCCCGGATAACCTTCCGCATATTTATTCGTCAGGACACTTCCCATTGCAGACATAACCGCCGGACTCACCCAGTTTTCGGATGCGATCAGCTCAATATGACTGTTCTGTCTGTCAAGTTCATCGGTAATTGCCTGTGCGACTTCCATATCCACTGCCTGAATATCTTCTAATGTGTACATAAAATCCTCCTTGTCCTTCGACGGAAAATATATTTTCATTCTATCAGCTTTATCTTTTGATCATCTGAAAATTGATTTTCCTCAGTTGTCTTTTTGACAGAGACATATGTCTTTGCCAGATTTTAAACTTCATTATAAAGGACTTTCTGAAAATATTCAATTGCTAATTTATTTTTCTATTTCTTATAAAACATCGCAAACCATGCATTTATCACATCCCAAATCCATGCATATTCCCGATCAATGCCGCGATGCATATCTGCAAGATCAGGATAAGTGGCATTCCCACCACAAAATACCAGTGCTTTGTCTTATGATGAAACAGATACATGCCGGCCCACGTTCCGACACTGCCGCCTAAAATACTCACAAGGAAAAGTGTTTTCTCCGGTATCCGCCATGCATGATGTCTCGCCTTGCTTTTGTCCATTGCCATCACTGCAAGTCCAATGAGATTCATAACGATCAGATAGATCAAAAGTCCTTTTTGCATTCTCCTGTCTCCCTTCGTTTTTTCTGTAAATGTGAAATGCAAAAACGGCCGCCAGAAGGCAGCCGTTTTCCTATTTCACAACTATTTTGTTGCTTTATTTTTTCCTAAATGTACTTTCATGACATACCATAACTCTGTTGCGATGCAGATAGAAGAATAAGCACCACATACAAGACCTGCCATAAGTGGAAGTGAGAAGTCACGGATACTTGCCACACCTAAGATGTAGAGCATTACAACCATGATGAATGTTGTAATGGAAGTATTGATACTTCTGGATAATGTCTGTGTCAGACTCTTGTTTGCAATCTCTTTTAAGTCTTCTGCTGTCTGTTTTCCAGTCTTTAATGCAAGGTTCTCACGGATACGGTCGAAGATAACGATCGTGTCATTGATAGAGTAACCTACGATGGTAAGAACACATGCAATAAAGGTACTTCCTACAGAAATACGCACAAGTGCATATACTGTGATCACAACAAGAACGTCATGAACCAATGCAAGGATCGCACTTGCTGCAAATCTGATATCCTTAAAACGGAACCAGATGTAAAGTAACATAAAGATACAGGACACGATAACCGCTTTCAATGCATCGGAACGCATCTCACCACTGATGGTAGAACTGATACTCTGGGAAGTGATGGTGGATGCATCCACATCACAGTTTTCTGCCAGTGTATCTTCCAATTCCTGACGCTCATCAAGACTTAAGGTACGTGTCTTAATTGTAACCTGTGTTGTTCCTTCTACTTTTGTTGCCTGCACATCGGAATCCCCGGTTACTTTTTCCACATAAGGAACAATGTCATTCTCAATATCTTCGATGGTCATATCTTTGCCAAAATCAGCCGTTGTGGAAGTTCCACCCATAAAGTCAAGACCATAGTTCAATGCCTTGCCCTCTGTTGCGGAATGTACTCCCATACTGATCAGTCCGGCAGCGATAATGATGCCGGAAATTGTAAAGAATACTGCTTTTTTTCCAATAAAATCAATGCTCTTTCTCTCTTTTGCACGACCGTAAAGTTTTTCACTCTTAAGTCCCAATGCATACAGAGAATACAGAATGTATCTGGTCACAACCATTGCTGTAAAAAGGGAAAGGATGATACCGATCATTAAAGTATAGGCAAAACCTTTTACGGTACCGGAACCTAACGCCATAAGCACAACAGATGCGATCAGGGTTGTAATGTTACCATCTAAGATAGCTGACATCGCTTTCTGGAAACCGATCTTCATAGATGTCTGGACCGATTTTCCGGTTGCGATCTCCTCGCGGATACGTGCAAATACGATAACGTTCGCATCCACCGCCATACCGATACCAAGGATAATACCTGCGATACCCGGAAGCGTCAGTGTAATATCGAATAAATATAAGGTTGCGATCACTAAAGTTGTATAAATTGCAAGCGCTAAGGATGCTGCAATACCCGGTACTGCGTACATCACGATCATAAATACCATGACGATCGCAAGTCCGATCGCACCTGCCTTTAAACTGGAGGCGATCGCCTGGCTTCCCAACTGTGCTCCTACGACAGAGGACTCTAACTCGGAAAGCTGTAAAGAAAGAGAACCGATACGGATCTGGGTTGCCAGATTATCTGCCTCTTCAAAAGAAGACATTCCTGTGATCTGTGCTTCACCACCTGTGATTGCACTCTGCACCTGCGGATAACTGATCGTCTCCCCATCATATACGATTGGAAGGTTCTTGCCAATATTCTCGCTTGTTACTTCACCGAATATCTTTGCACCTTCGTCTGTTAACTTTAAAGATACAATATATTGTTTGTTTCCATATCTGTCGGTCGCTGTTGCTCCCTGAGCATCTTCCACCATGTCACCGGTCATGAAAACTGATCCATCCGGCATCTGGAACTCTAAAGATCCCGGATTTCCAAGATCCTCTAAAATCTCATTTGCGTCCTGTACACCTGGGATCTCAACTGTGATCCTGTCGTCTCCAACCTGATATACGGAAGCTTCTGTACTGTAACTGTCTACACGTTTCTGAAGTTTATAAATGGTATCACTCATATCTTCAGCACTTGGATTCTCGTCCACTACCTGATAAGTAATGGAAACACCACCGGAGAGATCCAGTCCCAGAGGAATTGACATATCTTCGCCGATTCCGGTGGATGAAAGAATAATTGATGCATAATAAGCAAGTCCCACAAACGCTGCAAGGATCACTGCCAATATGACTGCTGCTTTACTCTTTTTCATTGTTTTACCCTTCCTTTATTCTTCGTCTGCCTCGGCAGCCTTAATCATGATTGCGCATTCAATACGCTTTTTCTGAAGTGCACATCCGATGTCGTATGCATTGTGGATATCTCCATGGAAATTGTAGGAGTTTGCTGCACATCCGCCACTGCAATAGAATTTTGCAAAACAGTTACGGCATTTTTCTTTCGCATAAACATTGCAGCACTTAAATTCATCACAGATATCCTGACGTTTGATACCCTCGTCCACATTTCCAAGCAGGAAATCCTCATTTCCAACAAACTGATGACAAGGATAAAGGTCACCCCAAGGTGTCACTGCCAGATACTCTGTTCCTGAACCACAGCCGGAAAGACGTTTTGCCACGCACGGTCCACCCTCCAGATCTATCATAAAATGGAAGAAGTTGAAATCATTTCCATTTTTATGTCTCTTTACCATCTCAGCAGCCAGCTTGTCATATTCCTCATAAAGCTGTGGAAGGTCTTCCTCACGGATCGCATAATCCTCGGTTGGCTGTGCCACTACAGGCTCTACTGAGATCTGTTTGAATCCAAGATCTGCCAGATGCAGCACATCATTGGAGAAATCAAGGTTATTGTGTGTGAAAGTACCTCTCACATAATACTTGTCCTGATTGCGGCTCTCTGCAAATTTCTGGAACTTCGGCACGATCAGGTCATAGCTTCCTGCTCCCTTGCGGAATGGTCTCATATGATCATGGACTTCTTTTCTTCCGTCAATGCTTAAAACCACATTGCCCATTTCTTTGTTGGCAAATTCCATGATCTCATCATTTAATAAAACGCCGTTTGTAGTAAGTGTAAAACGGAAGTTCTTGTTGTGGATCTTCTCCTGCTCTCTTCCGTAGGCTACGAGGTCTTTTACAACCTGCCAGTTCATAAGAGGTTCTCCACCAAAGAAGTCCACCTCTAAGTTTCTTCTGTTACCGGAATTTGCGATCAGGAAATCCAATGCTTTTTTACCGGTCTCAAAGGACATCAATGCCCTTCTTCCATGATACTCGCCCTCTTCTGCAAAGCAGTAACGACAGGCAAGATTGCAGTCATGTGCGATATGTAAACAAAGGGCTTTTACAACGGTCGGACGCTTTTTGAAATCCATCATATAGTTTTCATAGGTGTCCTTTGTGAAAAGTTCCTCATTTTTGATCAATGTCTGAACTTCGTCAATCGCTTCTTCTACTTCTTCTTTTCCATATTTGCCGGATAATGCAGTTACAATCTCTTCCGCAGAGGTATCTGCTACGTTCTCACGTGTAGCATACATCTCAATGACATCATATGTCACATCGTCAACTACGTGGATTGCACCGCTGTTTACATCCAGAACAATATCATAGCCGTTGTTCTTATACTGATGAACCACTATAATATTTCCTCACTTTCTATCATCTTTTCCTCATAATATGTGCAATCATTACACATATCTATAACGTACAAATGACCGCACGCTTCGCGAACGGTCGTTTGTGAGTGTCATTATTCACTTTTGAGTTAAAACTTATTTGTTCTCGCAAGTCTGGTTTCCTACTGTGCAGGATGTCTTACAAGCAGACTGGCAGGATGTCTGACATTCGCCGCATCCACCTTTTTTTACTGTGTTCTGTAATTTTCTAGTATTTAATGTTTTAACGTGTTTCATGATTATTTCTCCTTTAAAAATCTTTTTTCGCTGTTTTATAGTATAACACATAGTTTTTCATAAGAAAAGCATTTTTTTAACTGATCATGCCGCCGGCAGTTCCCGCACACGCACAGAGCACCCAGGTTGTGATCATTTTCACCGGTTCAATGCCTGCTCCCCCCTTTATGATCAGTGAGACGGCAAACAAAATTCCAAAATAAACCGTTCCTGCCACAAATCCCCAGAGGAACTTTTTATCCCTGATCTTTTTTCCCATCAGAATGCCTCCAGTCAGCCCCGTTATGATATAAATAACGATCACTGCCACTTTGACAACTGCCTCCGAGAGTTCCAGCCGGTATAAAAGCAATGCCAGAAGCAATAACAATAACGCACTTATGATAAACATGATAAAAAGAACCATTGCCAGCACTTTTGCCGGGTTTTCCTTTGCATCTCTCGCCCTTAATCTCAATCCTGTTCCCAATCCGCCACCGCCAGACTTTCACTTCTGTCTATATATATGAAGCAATCCGGCTGCTTATGCGGATTTTTTTAAATGAGCGCTTATGTCCTGCCGTGGCAGATGAAAGTTTTCTTCTTTTTTACAGGTAACGGATGCTGTAAGAAGCCTCAAATATCTGCTCCGGCTCCACTGCGTTCTCGTATGCCCGTTCCTCTAATGTACCATCAAAATCATCTGCATCACATCTTCCATACCATGGTTCAATGCAGACAAACGGTGCGTCTTTTCCTTCCGGTGACCAGATTGCAAATAAAGGTGCGTCAAAATCCATGGTCACATAAGGCTTTCCATCCGGTGTGACCAGTGAAACTTCCCCGGTCTGTTTTCCTTCCACCATATAAGTGCAGCGGTCAAAAAATCCCGGTGTAAAGTATACTTTCTCATTCTCCAGCGGGATTACAATATCTTCACTCATTACTGCCAGTCCGGTATCCGGTGTATTTCCATGATGATGCAGTTCTTTTAATCCTGCAAATTGCAGACCATATCCAAGCTTGCTTTCTTCGTCATGAAACGGACATAAGAAAGCCGGATGTGCGCCGATGGAAAAATATAAGGTCTTTGTATCCGGATTTTCCACTTTCCACATAACTTTTAATTCATTGCCTGTCAAATTGTATCCAATTTTCAAAACAAACGCGAATGGATACTTTTCCATCGTTTCCTCATTGGAATGTAAGGAAAACCAGATGGTATCCTCTGTCCGGGATTCCATGGTATGTTCCATATCCCTTGCAAAACCGTGCTGTCCTATTGCATACGTTTTTCCGCCATAGCGGTATTCTTTATTTCTGCAGTTCCCCACAAACGGAAACAACACAGGGGAGGTTCTTCCCCAATATTTTTTGTCCGCATACCACATGTACTCTTTATCGTCGGATTTTCTCTTTACGGATTTTAGTTCTGCCCCAAAAGAATCGATCTCCACGCGCAATGTGTCATTTTCCAAAACATATCTCATACAATCCTTCTCCTTGTCATCTAAATATCGTAGCAGGCAATTGCGAAACTCATCCTACTCTTCTTTCAATTGTTCAAAATCAACAAAATTTTCGAAAACACGCTCCCGCTACGTGTCGCTGGTAACGGTACTAAGAAGCCAGTCACGATTGACATCGTACCTGCCTTCTAAGTACCGACCGCTCCCCAGTGTTTTCTCAAGCTTTTGTTAATTTTTCACAATTCAATTTAGATTTTCATGAGTTTCGCAATTGTCTAAAAATATCGTAGATGGCAGAAAACACAATTGTTTTCGCAATCACCTACGATATGAAATACAATTTTATAATTCGCAGTTATTGACAGTTCTTGGGAATGGGATAACGTCACGGATATTGGACATACCTGTTAAGTACATTACGCAACGCTCAAATCCCAGTCCGAATCCTGCATGTCTTGCAGAACCGTATTTACGGAGGTCAAGATAGAAGCTGTAATCTTCCTCTTTCAGTCCAAGTTCATTGATCCTTGCAAGTAATTTTTCGTAATCATCCTCTCTCTGGCTTCCTCCGATGATCTCACCGATGCCAGGAACCAGACAGTCTACTGCTGCAACTGTTTTTCCGTCCGGATTCAGTTTCATGTAGAAAGCTTTGATCTCCTTTGGATAATCAGTTACAAATACCGGGCGTTTGAATACCTGCTCGGTCAGATAACGCTCATGCTCGGTCTGAAGATCGCAGCCCCAGGATACTTTGTAATCAAATTTATCGTTGTTCTTCTCTAAGATCTCAACTGCTTCTGTATAAGTCACACGTGCGAAATCAGAGTTTGCAACATGCTGTAATCTCTCTAACAGCCCTTTATCGATAAAGCTGTTGAAGAATGCCATCTCTTCCGGTGCATTCTCTAATACATAGTTAATGACATATTTTAACATGCTCTCAGCTAAGATCATGTCATCCTCTAAATCTGCAAATGCGATCTCCGGCTCGATCATCCAGAACTCTGCTGCGTGTCTTGTCGTGTTGGAGTTTTCTGCACGGAAAGTAGGTCCAAAGGTATAGATGTTCTTAAATGCCATCGCATAAGTCTCACCGTTCAGCTGTCCGCTTACAGTAAGATTGGTCGGTTTATTGAAGAAGTCTTTGCTGTAATCTACTTTTCCATCCTCTGTCATTGGAAGATTGTTCATGTCAAGTGTGGTTACCTGGAACATCTCGCCGGCGCCCTCACAATCACTTCCGGTGATCAGTGGTGTATGCACGTACACGAAATCCCTCTCCTGGAAAAATTTATGGATTGCATAAGCGCAGAGGGAACGCACGCGGAATACAGCCTCAAAAGTATTAGTTCTCGGTCTTAAATGAGAGATAGTTCTCAGGTACTCAAAGCTGTGTTTTTTCTTCTGCAATGGATAATCCGATGTAGAAGGACCTTCTACTTCCACTTTTTCAGCCTGAATCTCAAATGGCTGTTTTGTGCCCGGAGTTGCAACTAATTTACCGGTAACGATAATCGCTGCTCCGACATTTAATTTTTCTACCTCTTCAAAATTTTCCAGAACATCGGAATAAACAACCTGGACCGGCTCAAAAAAAGTTCCGTCGTTTACCACGATAAATCCAAAGTTTTTGGAGTTACGGATGTTTCTCACCCAGCCACCGATCGCGATGGTCTGATCCACATACTCATCCTGTCTGCGGAATAAATCTCTTACATTTACTAATTCCATTTTTCTACTCTCCCTTTCTCTCATCAACGTCTGTCGACTCTTTTATGATCTCATACCTCTGTTTCGGTATCGTTTTCTTATTCTTCTGTGCTGTCTGCGGATTCTGTACTTTCCACAGACTCTGTCGTTTCTTCTACTGCGTTCTCCGTAACCTCTGCTGTCTCTGCCAATTTATCTAAAACTAATCCTGCAAGATAAATCACACGGATCTGATTCTTTCCGTAAACAGAATCGCCATAACCATAGTTACTATATAACGTGTCAGCATCACCGAAACCGCCGCTGCTTACGATCGTGCTTACATAATCTTCAAACTCCGTATCGTCAATCTGGATATCTTCTTTTTCTGCAATGGCTTTTACGATCAGTTCTAACCTGATACTGCTCTCCACACTGTCAGACCATTCCTGCTCAATGCTCTCTTCTGTATAGCCGTAAGAGCTGAGTACCGTTTCCATCTGGCTCTCATCCCCGGAGCAATAACGGTCAATGAAATTGGCACGGATCGCTTCGATCACATCAGATCTGTAATCTGCCGGCATATCAACGGTACAATTTTCTAACAGATAATCCTCCAAAGCGGAGTAAATATCATTTTTATGAGTGCTCTCTGCGCTGGACTCCAGATACTGGCGTACCTGCTTGTACACTCCATCCACGGAATCCGCACCAAACTGTTTCGATGCAAATTCATCATCCATCGTATCCATGGTCACTTCCTTCTGGATAGAATTAACCGTAAACGTAAATACAACTTCTTTTCCGGCAAGATCCGGGTTATTCGGGTATTCATCCGGGAACGTCACATTAGAATCGATCACATCGCCTACTGATGCACCGATCAGTCCGTCTGTAAATCCATCAATGTAAGCGGAACCGCTTGTGGAAGAATTGTTGGACACATCAATATTCTGATCCTCTGCTGTTCCACCGCTGAACGCCTCACCGTCTAATTTTCCGACATAGTCTACGTTTACAATGTCGCCCTCTTCCACTGTTGTCTTGTCCGGATCAGCCGTATAAAAAGGTCCGCCCTGTGTAAAAATCTTTTCCACATAATCAAGCACATCCTGATCTGTGACGTCATAATCTCCTGAAATCGTAACCGGGATTGCACTGTAGTCACACAATGTCACATAATCCGATCCCTTCAGATCATATTGTGCAAGCGGAACTGCCGGCACCTCTTCTGTGCTTTCGGTGTTCTCTACTGCTTCCGTTGCCTCAACTGATTCACCTTTGCTGCCGCATCCAGTCATGCTGATCGCTGTGGATACACACAATAAAAGTGCTAACACTCTCTTTTTCATTTAATCTTACCTTTCTTTTCCTCATTTCCTTTTCCGGCTTTTCTGCCGGAAATCCAAAAGACGGGGTCTGCCGTCTAACTTTTATAACATATCACAATTTTCCCTAAAATAAAAGGTATTTCCCCAAAATCACATTGCTTTTTCCAAAAATCAATGCTACAATAAAACACGAATTTGAAATTAGGGAGGATTTTCGTTGTGAGTCCAGTAACAATTGTATTATTAGTTATTTTAGCAGTGCTTATTGCTGCAACAATTGCTTTATATTTCCTCGGAAAGAAAGCTCAGAAGAGAAAAGACGAGCAGGATGCACAGCTTGCTGCAACTGCACAGACTGTTACCATGTTGATTATTGATAAGAAGAGAATGCGTCTGAACCAGTCCGGTCTGCCACAGGCAGTCATTGACCAGACACCAAAGCTTATGCGCCGTTCCAAGCTTCCGATCGTAAAGGCTAAGGTCGGACCAAAGGTTATGACTCTGATCGCTGATGATGCATGTTTTGATATGATCCCTGTGAAAAAAGAAGTCAAAGCTACAGTAAGTGGTATTTATATCACGAAAGTTACCGGTGTCCGCGGTCCATTAGAGAAACCGGAAGGCAAAGTAAGCTGGAGAACCAAGTTAAAGAGAAAAGCTGAGAGCGCCAACAAAGAACTTCAGAAAGAGAAAAAATCCATGAATGAAGAAAAGGCCGCTAAGAAATCTAAGACAAAATAAGAATGGACAGGTAAGGCTTCCAGCCCGGATGGGTTGGAAGCCTTTTTTCACTTCTTCCTTATTTCTTCAATACAAATGAAGCTTTATTATCTGTCGAACTATCTTTTCCGATAAATATTTCAAATTCTCCTGCTTCGCTCTCATAGATTCCATTCTCCGTCAAGAAAAGAAGCTGCTGTTCTGTTATGGTAAAAACTACCTTCTTTTCCTCTCCCGGACGAAGCGTAACCTTCTTAAAATCTTTCAATTCTCTGACCGGACGCACTACAGAAGCCGCAATATCATGGATATAAAGCTGCAGGGTTTCTGTTCCCGTGCAGTTTCCTGTATTTTTTACAGTTACCTCCGCTTCGATCTGTCCCGATGTATCCATCCATGTCCGATCCAAATGAATATCTGATACCTCAAATGTTGTGTAACTCAGACCGTATCCAAATGGATACAATGGCTCATTTGGAATATCCAGATATTTCGAGCGGAATCTGTCTTTATCTTTGCCTTCTACATGTGGGCGTCCTGTTGAATATTCATTATAATGTACCGGTACCTGTCCTACACAGTATGGAAAACTCATCGGCAGTTTTCCGCTTGGATTATATTTTCCAAATAAAGTGTCCGCAATTGCCCTCGCTCCTTCTGTTCCAGGCAGCCACACCTGAAGGATGGCTTTTGCCTTTTTGTTTATTTCACGTATGTCTAACGGGCGTCCTGAAAATAAAACCACTACAATATTTTGATTGACTTCCGCAATTCTATCAAGCAATGCTTCCTGTACCTCAGGGATTCTGATATTTGCGTTACTGGTTGCTTCACCCGACTGTAAACGGTCTTCTCCTATTGCAAGTACAACAATATCTGCCTCTTTTGCTGCCTGTACTGCCTCACGCAGCATATGATCCTCCTGCTCCTGCGTATAAGATTGCTGCTGCTGTTCTCCAAATCCTTCCAGACATACATCCGCCCCTAACATTGGTGATCCCTGGCAAAATGTACTGTTTTCTGAAACGTACTGTTCCTGTACTGCCTCATGCAGCGTCATAACATCTTTTGCATCTGCGATAAATGACCATGCACCAAACAGGTTTCTGTTATCTACATACGGACCAATAAAGGCGATCTTTTTCTGTTGATCTAAAGGCAGGATATGTTCCTCATTTTTCAACAAAACAAAAGATTTCTTTGCAGCTTCCCTAGCCAGTTTCCGGTGCTCCTCACATAAAATATATTCCTGTTCTTTTTTCTGATCTGCATCTTTATATGGATTCTCAAAGAGTCCCAGATTATTTTTAAGCCGCAGAATACGAAGACATGCCTCATCTATAAGCTCTTCTCTTATTTTTCCATCCCTGACCATCTGACACAGATTTTCACTGTAAATTCCTGTCATCATGTCAATATCTACGCCTGCTTCCACTGCACGCACTGCTGCTTCTTCTCTGTCTGCACAATATCCGTGATAAATGGTCTCCTCGATGGCTGCCCAGTCTGATATAAGTACACCATCGAACTTCATCTGCTCTCTTAAAATGTCCCGCATCAACTTTTTATTTCCGGTTGCCGGGATTCCGTTAACTGTATTAAAAGATGTCATAACAAGAGCTGCACCTGCATCTATTCCCGCCTGATACGATGGCAGATAGAACTCTCTGAATGTATGTTCTGAAAGTTCTACCGTATTATAATCTCTCCCTGCTGTCGGTGCACCATATCCTGCAAAATGTTTGACACATGCTGCAATTGCATAGTTATCTTTCAAGCTGTTTCCCTGAAATCCACGCACCATTGCTGCACAGAATAGACTGTTCAGGTAAGGATCTTCTCCCGTTGATTCCATGACACGTCCCCACCTTGCATCTCTTACCAGATCTGTCATAGGTGCAAATGTCACATGAAGACCGCTGACCGAAGCCTCCTTTGCTGCCACAGATGCACACTGTTCTGACAATTCCGGTTCAAAGGAAGCTCCCTGCGCAAGCGGAATTGGAAACACCGTCTTATAACCATTTATGACATCTAGCATAAACAGCAATGGAATATGGTGCGGATGCTTTTCCATATAGTTTTTTTGTATACTTTTCAGGGTTTCAGCGCCCATGGATCCGATGACTGATCCTGCAAGATTTACATTGTCTTCTGTAAATCCCTTATCCGCCATAGGACCTGTGACAACGATTTCACCATTAAAAAATCCTCCTGTCACCTGACTCATCTGATTTACTTTTTCTTCCAGAGACATGTCTCTCAAAAGTTCTGTTAATTTCTGTTCTGTCATACGTGTGTTTCCTCTCCAAATTTCCTTCTATATTCCAGTGGTGTCAATCCTGTATTCTCCTTAAACATTTTTGTAAAATAGGAAAAATTACTATATCCAATATGTAATGAAACCGTATTGATTGGAATACTGCTGCCACACAAAAGTTTTTTTGCTTCGTCTACCCTTTTCTGCAATATATAATTGCTTATAGATACTCCCTTTTCTTTTTTGAACATCCGAGACATATAGTCTGTATTCAAATAGACTAATTCTGCCAGTTCATCTCTGTGTATCTCTTCCCTGAAATGACTGTCAATATATGTACATATCTGATCTGCGACAGAGTCTTCTTTTGTGATATATAATTTATATCCAACCGCTTTCCGCATCAGATTTTCTACATACTCCATCATTTCGTTAAATCCATTTACAGCGCCAAGCATGTAATTCTCACTCTCTTTATCTGAAAAAAGTGCATTGGCATAAATCCCCATCTCTGACAGCCATACATACACCATCTGTGTAACATCCGTCCTTAATGACAGCAAAAACTGCCGTGTGATCATCTCATTCTTCCTGACTGTCTCCAGATAACTGCGTATGCTTGCTATGACTGCTTCCACTTCCTCCCCTGCCAAAAGGGTTTTCCATGTATCCAGCTCCGGATTTTTATAGACTGTTCCACTTGGCTGGAACTCATACAGATATATAACCTCATTCCATACCGACAGACTGCTTTCACGCATCTTCTGCAAATCGTCAGCCTGTGCGGTCACTTCAGAAAATCCACTCCAAGTTCCCGCTCCACACCAAAAATAGGAATGTACATGATCTGTCATCCATTGCACAAAATGATTGAGCAGATCTTTTTCCCTTATTTTTTCTCCTTCCTCCGGCATTTTATCCGTTGACAGAACCACCCAGTATCGACATTCGTTTTCACAAAATACGGTGTCCACTCTGGCATAAAAGGAATTAAATAACTCCGTCAACACATTTTGCATGACAAATTCGATGGTGGAAGGTTCCCACTTTTGTGTCTCTTCCGCTTTATGATCCATATAAAAGCAGATCAGTTTAAAATATATCAATCCATCCTGATACAGATCCATCCTTTTTGCGGATTCGCAGAACTGGTTTTGTGTCATGTTACCGCTCAATAAATTTCTCCAGATATCCTTTTGCAGGATTGTTCGGTCTTTTTCCCACTGCTCACTCGCTTCTGTAAGTTTTTCGATATGTTTTTCCTGAAGCACTGCATGTTCTGCTTTTTTTAATGCTTCTTCCAGTTTTTCAAAATCAATTGGTTTTAGCAGATATTCAACGCTTTCCAGCTGTATCGCACGTCTTGCATAGTCAAATTCCGCATAACTGGTCAAAAAAATAACCTGTATCCTGAAATTCTGCTCCCTCACCCATTGCACCAGATCAAATCCTGTTGCAGCAGGCATCACAATATCACTGATAATAATGTCCATTTTAACAGCTGTTATAATTTCCTGAGCCTGTTTCATTGTAAATGCTGTATAAATCTCAGTAATACCTGTCCGCTCCCAGCAGATATTTTTCTTTATACTTTCAATCACATAACGTTCATCATCCACCAGCAATAATTTCATTCCTGTGTATCGCTCCTTCCGATTTTATATGGAACATGAATATCCACAACGGCACCACCTAATGGACTATTGCTGAAATGGATCTCTCCCTGATCCCCATAATAATACTGAAACCGCCTCATACAGTTCCAAATACCGATATGTTTTCCATTGTCAGAAATGTTTTGTCCATTTTGTAGTTTACATAATATTTCGTCTGGAAATCCCTTTCCCGTATCCGAGATAAAAATATTAACGTATTTTTCATCGTCCCTGTCCTCAGGATATACCGTAACTGAGATCAGCATTTTTTCATCTGCCATCAATGCCTGTTTTGCAGCATTTTCAACATAAACCTGTATTAAGAATGGAAATATCTCCGCATCTGCCACTTCATCATGAACTTCAATATAATAGGTAAACTTATCCGGATACCTCAGCAGCAGGATTTTTAAATAATCTTCACAATGCTTTGATTCCGCTAAAACCGGAACTCTGTCCGTTGTATTCCGAAAAATATACGAAAGATAATCCGAAGTGATTTTTGTCATTGCCCTTGCGTGTTCATAATCGCCAAAGTCGATCATGCTGTAAATAAAGTTCAGGCAATTCAAATAAAAATGCGGCCGGATCTGCATTTTCAGATAATCCATCTCAATTTTCTGTTTCTCTAATTCCCGTTCATATAGCGTGATCTTCAATTTGCGGATCTGATGGATCATTGTACGGAATTTTCCATCAATCTGCTCTAATTCAAGCAGATTTCCTTCCGTCATGTTCAGCATATATCCACCCTCATCATATTGCTGAAGGTTTTGTGTGAACACTTTAAGCGGTTTCATAATATTGGAATACACATGAAAAAGCAATATCCCACTCATAATAAGAATCATAAAGATCAATACTGTCATCCCGAGCAGACTTCCCGCCATCAGGCTTAAGACACCGCCTAAAGAAATCCCGATCCTGATCTCAAAGGGTGCTCTGGATAATCCCTGACGGATCGTATAAGTATTTTTTGTATTCATACTTTGCGGCTCTGATATGATTCCGCTCTGGTCTAACATACCTATACAGACCTCATCCTGATCGACAAGGCTTACATATCCATGCTTTCCCAACGAAAGCTTTGAGAATGGTTCTAAGATACTTTTTACATTTACAATGCATCCTAAGGCAATTCCATTTTTTTGTGCAATTTTACAGATATATACCTCATTATCACACTCCAAAACATCCCACTTCCGCTTCACTGCATATGTCTTTTCATCTAATTTGTCTATCTGTTCACGGATAGACGCTGCAATATCAGATGACATTGTGTAATTTCCATCCGAAGATAGGGAAAGCTGATATAATTTATCCGTATCATGTGTGTATAAAAAAATCCTGTATTCCGTTCCATATTCCCATGCCGAAGAAAAATATTCTTCTCTGAGTTTTCCGATCGCATACTCCGAATAATCCCCATTCTTCATCAGATTTACATTTCCCCAGAACGTGGAATTTGTCTCATTGGTATCCATGATCGTAGAAAAAAGATTCCGGCTGATCCTCAAAAAACGATTGTCAAGCTCCTGCGCATACAACTGTGCCATCTGGCTCATCTGTTCGTAAATCTGCCCACTTGTTTTGTTTAAAACATAAGTGCATCCTCCCAGAATAATTACCAGAATGACTGTCATTAAAATTAATATTTGCTTACTCTGTTGTGCTAAAGATTTCTTTTTTCGTCTTTTTAAATTCATCTTTTTTCCAAACGCCATGATATTCCTTTAACCTTTTACTGCCCCTAGCGTAATACCCTCTGCGAAATATTTCTGTAAAAACGGATAAATGATAAATAATGGAAGCATTGCTATAAAAGCAATTGCCATCCTTATGGACGTTGTCGGAAGTTTTGCAACTTCTGCCCCTATATTTCCGGCAACCTTACCGCTTGCAAGATACTGGATATCAGTGATCATCTGATTCAAAAGATTCTGGATACTATATAATTTCTGTCCCTGATTTCCTGATAAATAGTATAAACCATTTGTCCAGTCATTCCAATATGCCAGTGCCGAAAATAATCCCATGGTTACAAGGATAGGTTTACCAAGTGGAAACGTAATCTGAAAAAAGATTTTTGTATGTCCTGCGCCATCAATTTTTGCCGCTTCATACAATGCTTCCGGAATACTTGTCATAAAATAGCTCCGTATCATCAGCACATTGTTCGCACTCAGCAACAAATTAGGAATTATCAGTGCCCATATTGTATTTTTTATATGAAAATAATTTACATACATCAGATATGTAGGTACTAAACCGCCATTAAATAACATTGTAAAAAATACAAAAAAAGTAATCTGCCTTCTATAAGGCAATGTCTTCACAGACAGCGGATATGCCAGTAATGCTGAAAACATCAGATTAAAAAAGGTACCTACTACTGTAATAAGAATTGTAACGCCATACGCACGGAGTATTTTCTCTCCCTGTCTGATAATATACTGATATGCATAAAAGCTTATTTTTTCCGGGAAAAAGGAATATCCATTCCGGATCAACACTGTTTCATCCGTGATGGATGAAATAAATACCAGCAAAAATGGTAAAATAATAGTCAATGTCATCACTATCAGTATCAGATTGATCCAAAACTGGTATCTCTTTGTTTTTTTTGAATTTGTCATAATGGACTCTCCTCCTAAAACAATGCTCTGTCTTTATCTACACGTCTAACGATCCAGTTACTTAACATGACAATGACAAAACCTACTAATGACTGGTATACACCCGCTGCGGATGACATACTGATATTTCCCTGTTCGATCAACGCACGATATACATACGTATCAATTACGTTTGTTGTTGGGAACAACACACCGGAGTTCATCGGAACCTGATAAAATAATCCAAAATCAGAATAGAAGATTCTTCCAATGCTCAATAATAACAGCGTAATGATTGTCGGTACCAGGCATGGCAATGTGATTTTTGTGATTTCCTGCCACTTTGTAGCTCCATCCAGTCTTGCTGCCTCATAATAAGTCGGATCAATACCGATCAGAGATGCAATATAAATCAGACATCCGTATCCCACTCCTTTCCAGCAGTTTGCAATGATAAGAATCGCCGGCCAGTATTTTGGTTTCTGATACCACTGGATCGGATCTATATGCAGTAATGGCAGGATCGTATTGTTTACAAGACCATTTTCAGCACTTAAAAGTGCATACACAATATAGCTTAAAATGACCATCGACATCAAAAATGGCAATAATATAGCACTCTGGTATATTTTTTTCATTTTTGTGTTCTTAACCTCACAGATTAAAATTGCGATTGCAATTCCAACGACCATATTGACAAGAATAAAAGCTATATTATATAGCAATGTATTTCTTGTAATAATCCAGGCATCTTTTGACGAGAACAAAAATTTAAAATTATCCAGTCCTGCCCACGGGCTTGCCAAAATTCCTTTTGAAAAATTCAACTTTTTGAAAGCAAGTATAATACCTGTCATCGGAAGATAATTATTGATCAGCAGATATAATAATCCCGGAAGCATCATCAGATAGAGCGGCAGATATTCCTTAACTTTGTTCTTTTTCTTCTTCATAAGTTTCTCCTTTTATAAAAAAGTCCCACGTTGTATCTGTGGGACTTTCCTTCTGAACCTAATTATTTTGCTGCAAGAAAAGCATCTAACTGTTCCTGTTTTGCCTGGATCACTTCATTGATTCCCGCATCATCTAATGCTTCTAACAATTCCGGAATAAGTTCATCTGGATCTCCGGAACCGCTGTAAAGTGCTCCGCTGTATTGTTTTACAATATTGGAAAGAGCTGCGATCTCACTTGAATAATTACTGCTGTCAAATAAAAATCCTACTGCTTTGGAGCTCTTTGCAGAACCGTTAAATTCTTCCATTTTTTCCCATAATTGTGGATCTGAGCCAGTCCATTTATAAGCAATAAACTGATTTGGCAATTCCCATCCAAGATTTAAGTTATAGCCTGCATTATCAGAAGTGATTCCTTCCGGGAAATTGATAATGCCATTATCAGCATCTTCTATCACATAGTCTTTATCCTGTTCACCCCAGTTTAAAAGATTCATGATCTCTGAACTTCCGTAGATATAATCCAGTACTTCCATTGTTTTCTCCGGATTTTCTGAATTCTGGGCAATTGAGAATGTAACACCATTATAGGATGAGCTATTTATGATCGGTTCATTATAAAATGGCACGATCTCAAAATCATAGCCGGTGGAGCTTTCAAATTCTACCGGTGTTCCAGGATGATAAGAAAAAAACAGTGAAAATAAATTTCCAGCCTTGCATACTGTTCTCCAGTTCTCTGTGTTAGTTCCTGCATCCTGGCTGATATATCCCTTCTGATACCAGTTATGCAGCATGGTAGTTGTATCTTTAAACCAGTCTGTCGCAAAGAAGTTTTCTACTTTTGTGCTGTTCGTCTGATCCATGAGTACACCAAGATAATTGTTATCTGACAGAGTATCTCCACGGAATAATCTTGTAGCCGGTGCATCATTCTCACTGCTCGAATATAACATTGTCATATCCGGCTCTCCCGCTTTTACTGTCTCAAAAACACTTTCCAGATCTTTTGGTTCTTTAATCTGTGTTGTATCAATATTGTACTTTTCCACCAGATCTTTTCTCATAAATATGGCAGGAATACTTCCTCGTTCAATCTGATTTGGCACGCCATATACAAAGCCTTCGACCTGATTGATCTTAGCTATATCCTCTCCATAAATCTGTTTGATATTTGTTCCATATTTATCAATCAGTTCAGACATGTCTACAATCTGTCCTGCATTCATATACTGCACTGCATTGGTTGCCTGGGTATAAAAGACATCAATTTTTTCATCCCCTGATAACATAAGCTGTAACTGCTGGCTTGCACTTGCCCACGGTAGCACAACAATATCAAGATTCGCATTAAGTTCCGGTTCAAGAATCTCATTGATTTTTTGTTCGATTCTTTCTTCATCCGGCTGTGTGCTTCCATTCAGAACCATGGTAACTGTATATGGTTCATCCCCATTACCGTTATTTTTAGCTGAATCCTTTGATCCTCCTGCATCTGAATTTCCGCATGCTGTCATGGACACAACCATAGACAAAGTAAGTATAGCTGCTAGAATTCTTTTTTTCATACATTTTCTCCTCTCTGTGACAGTGTAATTTATGTCCACCTCTCTTCTGGTGTATCTTTATATTAATCATTTTCTTTCATCATCTCTATAACTGAACTGACTCGTCAATATCACTCTTTTGACTCTTTTAAATTACTGCCGGTGCGGAATAATACTCTTCTCCTGTGTCCAGACATATGGCGGCGAGTCTTCCACCCGGATAAAATGCCCCACAAACGATATATACCCATCTACACCATCCTTGTAAAACTCATTTATTCAAATTGATTTTGTTAAAATTGATTTGAATAAAAAATATGCACTGCGAACATTCTATTTTTATGAATAAGAGCCATCCGCTGTGGATGGCTCTTATAAACTCAAATTCTAAAATTCTTCGTATCCTTCGACATGATATTCATGGAAATGCTGCACTCTGCCAGATGTTCATAATTGACTTCCAGCTTATAATCGACCTTGATGTCAATGTTGTCTTCTGTCTCATTCATAAAGTGAATCCAATGTAAGCAGCAAAACATCCTCATCCGCCAATTCTGTCTTTTTCATAGAATTCTTTTAAGGATGCTAACTCTCTTTCTCTGCCAATAAACATAGAAATCACCTTTCTGCAAATTTAGTTTATTTTTATTCAAATTGATTTTGTTAAAATTGATTTGAATAGAATATAACCTATCATATGATATCTCGCAATCCTCTTTTAGTTTTCCCTGACAGCATGGTACAATAATTCAGCTTCGTCAAAAGAAGATGGACTATAATACACATCAATTCCATCACTAGCTTTTTCTAAAATGTAATACTCAAAAATAACCGTATCATCTTCATACACCTGTGCCGGGTATTCCAGATATACTTTGTTTTCCTCTTCATTTTTTACATTTGTTTCATTTGCCAGAAATCTATAGATATCCTCCGATTCATAATCAGAAAGATCAATGCCATTCTCTGTCGCTTCAATCATTAATCGACCTGTTCCATAATCGGAAGTATAATGATACGTTCCGATCATTTCTGATAATTTTTCAAAATCCTGTATGTGTTTCTCTGTATTATCTGTCGTTTCTGTATGAACTACAATTTCTGTTGGTGTGACTCTTTCTATAACATCATCCTGCGTATCATTCAAGATATAGGTTACCTTGAAGTCGCTTCCTGAATTATTTCTGATGTACTCTGCCAGTTTCTTATTTTCACTCAAATCAACATAAACAAAATGTCCATATTGTAAATTGTCCTCTGCATACAAAAATTCAAGAGCAAACACATTATCCTCTTCAACTCCTGCATCCGCTGCATAAAAAACATGCTCTTTTCCATCCGCCTTTATATTTTCTGTCACATCCTCAGAAATAAGTTTTCTTATGCTATATCCATCGAAACAGCTATACGGATTTTTTATCAGATAAACCGTTAGTTTTTCTTTTTTTTTGTTATTTGTGCCATCACTCTGTAATTGCATATCTGCACTCAATACAATTTCACCATTATGAATTTCATACTCATAGTCTGTGATATTCCCAAAATTCATGCCACTTGTTGTATCTTGTACATCAATTTTTTCGTCCATATAATCTGAAAAATCCAGTTTCTTACCCGTGAGCGAATATTGAATATATTCCACCTGTTCCTGTGAGATAAAACCATTGTTTTTTGTTTCCTGTTCATCCATATATTGGAAAGAATATCTGGAATTTTGTATAAATCTAGCCAGAAATATATTTTTCCAATCTTCTCCATCTATAACAGTTTCATCAAAATCATGATAGCAGCATGCCAATTCTGTAATTGCGCCCCTCAAATCATCTCCAAGTTCAAAATCAGAAGGATACACATATTCATCAACATCCAACTTTTCATAGTCAAATATACTATCGTCTGATTTGTTGCTGTCTGTGCAGGCTGCTGTTAACATCATTACTGCAAACACCAAACCGATTGTGAATACCATTTTACAATTTTTCATAATATATTACCTCAACTTCACGATTATCATATCATGTGCAAAAACGGCACATGATTGACATTCATCGTTCGCCGAATGCATAAATGCATTCTTCTCGCTTGCACTCCTTATATCCTAAAATCCTTCGTATCCTTCGACATGATATTCATGGAAATGCTGCACTCTGCCAGATGTTCATAATTGACTTCCAGCTTATAATCGACCTTGATGTCAATGTTGTCTTCTGTCTCATTCACTTTCACGTCTGTGGCGTTGATTCCGACCAGCAGATTTCCAAACGGCGTGTTGTAGTAAGACATATTTTTCTTGTTTTTCTCAAACATCATATGCACATTGGTCACACCCTTTTTGGTGACATCCAGAAAATCATCATTTACTTTGATAACGCTTTTCGTCACGCCGTCAAATCCTTCCTGCACTTCATCATACAGAATATAGTGCTTTCCATTTTTCTTATAGTAGTTTCCGGTTGTGATAATCTCCACCGGACCGTTATCCTGATCTTCTGCAAACTGTAAACCACTGATTTTCACAAGTACATCTTTTGTCATTTATGTAAACCTCTTTTCTGTTTCGCGTCATTGTCTTTTCAAGCCATATATTAGCGTGTTTCTTATAATTTAGCAAGCGTAAGCTTTTTGAAACATTGTTTTCTTATAAGTATGCTGCTTTATTTTAGTTTTCAGCCAGCTTCTCCAGATACGGATTCAGCCACGAAAAATATTTCATTCTGACCTGATAGTCTCCTTCTGCCAGCACCTTCTCATACTCTTCTGTGGTCAGTACTTTGCGCAGCTTTTCTCCTGCTTCCTCATCGATCACCTCATACATGCTGTCTGAAAAACACATGTTAGGATACATCACACACCACCAGTTATGTCCGCTTCCTTCTCCGATCACAATACGGAGTGCCTCGTAATCTCCCGCCGGAAATGTGTAGCTTCCATAGTTTTTTACCGGAAACGAAGTGTGTTCCAGCTCCGCTGTCACATCATAGTCATAACCGTTTTCTGCGATTGTCTCTGCTGCGGCTTCCTCAATTTCACCGAGGCTCTGGCGCACAACCAGCTCACATTCTTCCAGATTTTCCACAGCTGTCAGTTTTTCCTGCATAAAACTTCCCACCGCATCACGCACTGCTAGTTTTAGGTTCTGGTCTGCCTCGCTGTCGCTGTTCGCCAGCACATGAAACCGCAGCACTTTGTCCGAAATCGCCTGCTGCAGTCTGGCCTGTCTTGTATACAAAATACCGCATCCCAATGCAGCGCACATCAGACTTCCAACTCCTATGTATCCGATCCACTTTTTTGCCATAATTCAAATCTCCTTTTCACTTGCCAAAATATTAGGCGTTTGCGAAACTCATCCTACTCTTCTTTCAATTGTTCAATTTAGATTTTCATGAGTTTCGCAATTGTCTATGCTAAAATAGATAAGTGCGAAACTCGCTCATAGAATATGTTATATTGCGAAAAATAAACAGAAATATCGTACCGCTGCGAGTGACACATAGCGGGAGCGTGTCTTGAATATTTTTGTTCATTTTTCGCAATCTTCATAACCTAAATTCGAGTTTCGCTCATCGACCTTCTATCCCTACATTGAATAATTCCCGAAAACTTTGCATTTATTCCGATTTCCAGTTTATTTTTACCAGATATTGGATTTTGATGTCTTTCTCATAAGCGACAGGAGTGTTTTGATACTTAAAATACCATGTGCGGTTATCGGCACCGAGATTCCGGTAACTGTTTGTGATGTCGATTTCTTTCTCAAGTGCATGTGAGGCGATCGCATTCAGATAGTCCTCCATCCGGGTGTTTATGATCTGCTCTTTTTCCCTTGTCATTTTTTCATAAGAAGTGTTAGTTATGTTTGTTTCTGTATTCCCTGCTTCTGCGTTTGCCGGATTTTCCCTTGCAGAAACTGTGCCGCTTAAGATTTCGCCTTCTCCGGTCACGGTCACTGTGACAATCTGCTCTGTCAGACCTCCGACACCGATTTTTTTCGTTTCTTTGACTCGACAGGAAGCTGCATCCACCTTCACATAAAGTTCCGGTGCAAGTTGTAAGGTGTAATCATCCGCAAAGTTCTGTGTGAAGAATGCTGCACGTGCGGTATCCGTATCGACAAGCCCCGCCGCCCTTCCACGTTTCCAGACTTCGTAGGCTGTAATCTGCGGTTTTCCGGTCATGACCGGCTGCTGTTCTTCCTCCTCTTTTTCCGTATCATCCCACACTGTCGCAGACTGCTCCTCCTTCTCGGTATCATCCTGCACTGCCCCGGACTGCTCCCCCTCTATATCCACAAAAGGAATATAAAGTGTCTCTAAGTGATTAGCGCGCTCCTCATAGAGCATGCCAAGCGTCGGGTAAGCTTTCTGGTCAATGCCCGATGTGTTTTCCAGCAGTTCTTCCAGATAATTTCCAAGCAGCACATCAAGTTCTCCCTCTGTCTGCGCCAGACGGTCACAGCTTTCCGTCGTCATCACATAAGCGTTCCACGGAACCTCTTTTTCCTGCTCCAGCATGGATAGCATATCTTCCACTTCCGCCTCTTTTTTCAGAAAAGACCGCTCGATGAGCACCACTTTCAAATGGTTGTAATCCACCTCTTTGTTTCCTGCATACTCATGATTCAGCCACACATTTTGGAAATCGTCCTGATCTCTGATATTCAAAAGAACCGGGAATGCCTTATCCTCAAGTTCTGCGACATTACACCCCTGCAAAAAAAGACACCCAAATAAGAAGCATACCAACACCACCACACGCACTTTTTTCTTATGATTTTTTCTCTCATCCTTATTTTCTTTGCTGCTACGCTCCTCCATTCCTCGGTTCGGCTTTCTTCCGGTCAGACACAACAGTACCGGCACGCCAACGACAAAAGGTGTTCCAATCTTCCACAGCAGGAATGTCACGCAGTCCAAAAACTGCTGATTTCTGTAAAACAGCACTGTCACGCCATACACCAGAAGAAGCAGAATGAGATACGGTAGCATTCTTTTTTTCCCTTCCAGATAACCGCCGCAGTCACGGATCACTTTTTCAGCCAGATTTCCACTGTAAAAAACCATGCTGTTTAGCATCGCATACAGCGTAAAAAACCAGATGCTGAACATAAAAGCATCCGTCCTCTTCAAAAATCCGCCCGTCACCTGCACGCGGCTCATCATCGTGACCGCCGGAAATTTCATCTGAGCCAGTGCCCCGACGCCAAACAGCCCTATCAGGATCAGGTACAGTGCTGCAAATACGCCGCCGGAAAACCAGACCGCTTTTTCTGCTGCGCCAACGCATTTCTTACGATCCGCAACATATTCTTTCAGGAACAGTACGATTGACACCATGGAATAACAGAAAAGCACATAATAGCTGCCGCTTAACACTTCTTTTCCATCCGCCACAAAAACCGGGCTCCAGTAGGCAGGCTTTACCTCCCTGCATGCCGCAAACAACATCAGAAACAGCGGTATCATCAGAAACCAGAACAGTATCTCGTACACTCTTGCCCTGCCCTCGATTCCACCTGCCATTCCATAAAATGCGAGCAGTAATATCAACAACAGCACCAGATAAAAGCTGACGTTTTCCACAAGACCATTTAACATCAGCGTGGAAAACAGATACGCCGTGTACGAAGCCATGAGGATAAAGTACAGAAAATATCCACCCCAGAGTACATAACCGCATATTTTTCCACAGTTCTGCTTCAAAAAATCAGGATAACTTGTTTTCATGCCTTTCAACAGATATCTCAATAATTTCAAGTACAAAAACGTGGACAAAATCCCCGCCAGGATGCAAAAAATCCCGTCGCGCCCTGCCGTATCTGCAAGCATTGTCGGCAGCAGCAGCGTTCCCATTCCAAGAAAGTCATACGTCAGAAGGCGGAACACCTGTCTGCCTGAAATTTGATTGTTTTCTGAGAACATACTTCCCCCTATCTCTTCTAACATCTGCGCATTTTTTCATCAGATTTCCATTTATCTTAAGATAAAAACTTTTCTCAACCTATCTCTTCTTTGAAAACGTCAGCTTTGTCCGCTCTTTCGGATTTGCATAAATCGGACGTTTGCGCAGTTTCCGGAAAGGCTGCCGCCAGATAAAATCCCGCTCATCCTCATAATTGTTCAAATCTGCTCCCACAAACGGCATGAGATACGGGATGCCAAAGCTTGTCAGATGCGACAGATGGGTGAGCACCGCAAGCAGCCCAAGCAGCATGCCAAAGTAGCCAAGCCACGCACAGACCGCAATAAAAAAGAATTTCAGGATACGGAAGGCTGTGGCAAATTCTTCGTTCGGTATTGCAAAGGAACAGAGTGCTGTAAAGGAGATCACAATCACCACGATCGGACTGACCAGATTCGCCTCTACCGCTGCCTGTCCAATGATCAGTCCTCCCACGATTCCGATGGTATTTCCCATTGCACCGGGAAGCCGCACGCCCGCCTCCCGCAAAAGTTCAAACGACAATTCCATGATAAGCACTTCCACGACTGCCGGAAAGGGGACACCCTGCCTCGCCTCAGCAAACGACAAAAGTAGTGTGGTTGGAAGTATCTGTGTATGAAAATTAGTCACTGCAAGATAAAATCCCGGTAGCGTCATTGCAAAAAAGGATGCGAGATACCGCAGGATCCGCCCGAACGTCGCAATCTCAAAACGGCTGTAATAATCGTCACTGGTACGGATAAATGAATTGTAGTCCGTCGGCAGTATCAGTCCGATCGGAGAATTATCGCACATCACGATCACTCTGCCCTCTAATACCGCCATGGCCGCCCGGTCAGGACGCTGTGTTGTCTGAAACTGTGGAAATGGCGAATACCATTTTTTCTCTGCCAGCTGTTCTAACATTCCGCTGTCTAATATCCCATCAATCGTGAAATCCTGCAGCCTCTTTTCAATTTCTTTTACAAGTCCCGGATTCGCAAGATCCTCCACATACACAAGATAGACGTTCGTGTTCGATCTAATCCCGGCTTTCAGTCCTCTCACTTTCACACGGGGCGAACGGATCCTTTTCCGGATCAGCGCCGCATTCTGCTTCACAGAATCGCAAAAACCTTCGTTGGAACCGCGGATTACTTTTTCCGAATCAACCTCTGTGATCCCCATATTCGGATAACCGTCATCCGGTATTTTTACTGCCCGGTCAAAACCATCCACAAAAAGGATTGCCTCTCCGGTGAGCAGACCGCTCACAGCCTCCTCAATAGTCGGAAAATATGTTGCATCCGAAATTCCAAGCGCATTTTCCTGCAGTGTACAAAGGATCTCATCCCTTGTCAGTCCATTTAAGTATTTTAAAGTCTCTCCGAGTGCGGACGTTCCCATGTCCACGGACACTTCAATAAAGGTCAGATAACAGGCGGTATCCTGATTCCTGCCAAGCTTCATCTGCTTCTTTTTAATATCCGCACAGTCATGAAAATAAAATTCCATTTTCTCTATATTTTGCGTTAAATCCGTCGACACCGGACGCTTACTATTCTCCGACATTTGCAGTTTGTTTCCTTTCTATTTGTTTCTTCTATTAAAAAAACTGCCAGCAAAACTCCTAAGTACAGTAAATAATCATGAAAATTTTGTTCATTTTTCATAATATTCACAGTGAAGATTGGAGTTTTGCCGCTTAATTGTTTAAAAAAATACGAAAGAGGATAAGCAAAATGCTTATCCTCTTTCTAGTCTGTACGGTTTTCCATTTTTTATGCAGTTTTCCTGTCCTTTGGGCGGTCACTTCTTATTCCTGCTCCTGGATCATAGCCTTAACTGCGACTGCCTGATTCTTCACATGCTGGTGCATCGTCTCTGTCACCTGCGTTTTGTTCTTACGGACTAACCCTTCCACAATATCTTTATGTTCTTTCATCAATGTCGGATAGTTATTCTCATCTTTCAGATATTCCACACGATAGCGGTACATCTGCTCCCGGAGGTTATTTAACATATTCACAAGCTTCGGGTTACCGGTTGACTGGTAAATAATATCGTGAAACTTTACATCCGCCTCTGCGATTTTTTTCACATTATCTGTCTTGGTGGATTCCTCAAACTCATGCATGGTCGCAACCAGCTCTTCTAACTGTTCCTCAGAAATCTGCTCACATGCAATTTTTGCCGCAAGCTCATCTAACGCTTCGCGGATCTGAAGGACATCCTCCATATCTTTCTCCGTCATTTTGGCAACTTCCGCGCCTTTTCTTGGAATCGTAACGGCAAGTCCCTCCTGCTCAAGCATACGGATCGCCTCACGGATCGGTGTACGGCTGACACCAAGTTTTGCCGCAAGCTGCAGCTCCATCAGCCGCTCGCCCGGTTTTAATTCCCCTTTTAAAATAGCCTCTCTTAACGTGTTAAACACAACATCTCTCAGCGGAAGATACGCATCCATATTCAATGTTAAATCTTCTGTCATCTTTGATACCATGCCTTTCTACTTACGCGCGTTATTATAAATACTCGTTAAATATACCTGTTTTGCAAGACCGGAGGCTTTCATCGCCTCGTATGCCTCTACTGCCGTCGCTTCCTTGTCAAAAAGACCGAAAACCGTCGGACCACTGCCACTCATCATAGCATTCACAGCGCCATGCTCCATCATGTGATCTTTGATGTCTGCGATCACAGGATAAGCCGGGATTGTCACTGTCTCTAAGACATTTCCCATATCTGCTGCAATTTTATATAAATCTTTCTCTCTGATATCTGCCACAAGCCGGTCAATATCCGGGTGTACCATATCAGAGCCTAACTTCAGATTGTCATAGACGAACTTAGTAGAAACACTGATCTGCGGTTTTGCGATCAAAACAGGACATTTCACCATCGGCGGAAGCTTCGAAAGCTTCTCTCCTATGCCCTCTGCCAAAGCCGTTCCACGCATAATGCAGTACGGAACGTCTGCACCAATCTTCACACCGCGCTCCATCAGTTCTTCCCTTGTCAGTCCCAGATCAAAAATCTGGTTCATACCATATAACACTGCCGCTGCGTCCGTGCTTCCCCCTGCCATCCCGGCAGCTACCGGAATGTACTTGTGCAGCCATACATGCACGCCATCTTTTATCGCAAACTCATCCTGCAAAAGCTTTGCCGCTTTATAGACAAGATTGTTCTCATTCGTCGGCAAAAAAGAAAGATTCGTTTCCATCGTGATCTCACCGGAAGTATTCTTCGAGATCTCCAGCCTGTCAAACAAATGAATGGTCTGCATCACCATGCGGACCTCATGATAACCATCCTCTCTTTTTCGTACCACATCCAGCCCAAGATTGATCTTAGCCAGCGCCTTTACTGAAATATCCTTCATCGGTTAGTTTCTCCTTACCAAAATCGTCGCTAACACGCATTGATTGTACCTAAAATAAAACTTGTTTTTTTTGTGTTTTTTGTATACAATTAGTATCTTATCATTTTATGTCCAAAAGGTCAATCGGCACTAAACTTTTTTCTTTGCCAGTCCGATATAATTAACAGAACCATGGAAGGTTAATAACTATTCATTCAGGTGGCTGAACATTTTGTTTTCTGTAAAAACAAATGCATCCAGCTTCGCCAGACAAGGAGGATCATATGGCAATCAATTCCATTAACACTGTGACTGCTGCCGCAGCAGCATCTACACAGACAACAACAAAAACAGCAGAAAAGACATCCGAGACAACGAAAAAGGCAGATTCTTCCAAGACAGCTTCCGGTGTCATTTATGAGAAGAGTTCTGACTCCAGGACAGACAAGGCTTCCAATAAAACAACAAACAAGACCGACAACGCAGCGATCGTTGCAAAGTTAAAAGCTGACGCAGAGCAGCGCACTGCACAGCTCCGCAGCATCGTTGAGCAGATGATGACCAAGCAGGGTGTTGCGATCGGCACCGCAGATGATATGTGGAAATTCCTTGCAAAAGGTGATTTTACCGTATCAGCCGATGTGAAAGCACAGGCACAGGCAGATATCGCAGACGACGGTTACTGGGGTGTAGAGCAGACTTCCGACCGTATTCTTGATTTTGCAAAAGCTTTATCCGGTGATGATCCTGACAAGGCAGACGCTATGTTAGAAGCTTTCAAGAAAGGTTTCGAACAGGCAACCAAAGCATGGGGAGATAAACTTCCGGATATTTCCCAGAGAACCTACGACGCAGTTGTCGAGAAATTCAACAAATGGAAAAACGGAACAGAGGATGCTTCCACTGAGGCATAATTCATAAAAAAGACCTGCGTGTACCTATGTCATGCGAACATCATGACATTGTACACACAGGTCTTTTTCTTTTGCTTTTCAGCGGTTAAAAACTTACTATTATTCTCCTAAAAGCTTCTCAATGCTTGCGAGCTTGACACAGACAACAAAGATGTCGATCGCAGTCGTAAGATCTTCCAGGCTTGGATAGGATGGTGAGATACGGATGACAGAATCATGCGGATCTTTTCCATATGGGAAAGGCGCACCCGCCGGAGTCATCACAACCCCTGCTTTTTTTGCTTTTGCCACAACATTTTTTGCACATCCATCCAGTGTCTCATATGTGATGAAGTATCCACCCTTCGGGCTGTACCAGTTTCCGGCTCCGAGTCCTTTTAACTCTCTTTCAAATGTATCCAGGATCATTTCAAATTTTGGACGGAGAGAATCTGCGTGTTTGCGCATATGCTCTGTGATTCCGTGGATATCTTTGAAGAAACGGACATGGCGCAGCTGGTTTACCTTATCATGGCCGATGGTCTGGATCTTCAACTGTTTCTTGATATCCTCTAAGTTGTTGGCAGAAGTTGCGATTGCTGCCACACCGGAACCTGGGAATGTGATCTTGCTTGTAGAACAGAATTTGTAAACCATATCCGGGTTTCCTGCTCTCTTGCATTCTTTTAAGATCTCGATCAGATGATCCTGGTTAATATCATATAAATGATGCACGCAGTATGCGTTATCCCAGTAAATACGGAAATCTTTAGCTGCCGGTTTTAATCTTGCAAAACGGCGGACCGTCTCATCCGAATAAGTGATTCCCTGTGGATTGGAATATTTTGGCACACACCAGATACCTTTGATCGCCTCATCTTTGCTCACAAGGTCTTCCACCATATCCATATCCGGTCCGGTCGGAAGCATCGGTACGTTGATCATCTCAATGCCGAAATATTCTGTGATCGCAAAATGTCTGTCATATCCCGGTACCGGGCACAAAAATTTTACTTTATCTAATTTACACCATGGAGTATTTCCCATTACACCGTGCGTCATGGAACGGGAGATGGTGTCATACATAATGTTAAGGCTTGAGTTACCATAAATGATGATATTGTCCGGATTACACTCGATCATATCACCGATAAGCTGTTTTGCTTCACTGATACCGTCCAGCACACCATAGTTTCTGCAGTCTGTACCATCATCACAGGTCAGATCAACACCGGAAGTCAGTACATCCATCATTCCCATCGAAAGGTCTAACTGTTCCTGGGATGGCTTACCTCTGGACATATCAAGTTTTAAGCCTCTCTGCTGGAATTTTTTGTATTCCGCTTCCAATCCTTCCTTCTCTTTCAATAACTCTTCTTTTGTCATTTCCTCGTAGGACTTCATCTCTAATTCCTCCTGCTTTTTTATGTATTTGAAGCGTTTACGCTTTCTAACAAAATCAGTTACGGCTGTTCTTCCCCGTAAGTTTCACCCTTGATCTTTTTGAAATATTCGCGGATATTCTTCTCGTAGCCATTCTCACTCGGAACGTAAAACTTCCGGTCTGTCAGTCCATCCGGCAAATATTGCTGCTCCACATAATGATCCGGATAATCATGTGCATATTTATATCCAACACCATGCCCCAGTTTTCCGGATGACTTATAGTGTGCATCCTGTAAATGAACCGGGATCGGCGCTGTTTTCGTATTCTTTACTGCTTCCATCGCATCGAAGATCGCATTGACTGCCGAGTTGCTCTTTGGCGCGCTTGCCACATACGTGACCGCCTGCGACAAAATAATCTGTGCCTCCGGCATACCGATACGCTCAACTGCCTGTGCTGCCGATGTTGCGACAACGAGTGCCATCGGATCGGCATTGCTCACATCCTCCGCTGCGCAGATCATAATCCTTCTTGCGATGAACTTAATATCCTCCCCCGCATAAAGCATTCTGGCAAGATAATAAACTGCTGCATCCGGGTCAGAGCCGCGCATGCTTTTGATAAACGCAGAGACTGTATCGTAATGGTTATCTCCTGTTTTATCATAGCGCACCACACGTTTCTGGATACATTCACTGGCGACCTCAAGTGTGATATGGATTTTTCCATCATCACTCCGCTCCGTTGTCAGAATGCCAAGTTCAATTGCTGTGAGCGCTGCTCTTGCGTCTCCGTTTGCCACGTCAGCAAGAAAATCCAGTGCCTCCTCGTCAATGACTGCATCGTAAGCGCCCATTCCTTTTTCCTTATCATTCACCGCCCTGAGGATCAGCGTCTTAATATCTTCCGTGGACAGATTCTTCAGCTCAAAAATGATGGAACGGGACAAAAGCGCTCCATTCACCTCAAAATATGGATTCTCGGTTGTTGCACCAATTAAGATCACGGTTCCGTCTTCCACAAACGGAAGGAGATAGTCCTGCTGTCCCTTGTTGAACCGGTGGATCTCATCGATAAACAGGATCGTCTTTTTTCCGTACATGCCCTGATTGTTCTTCGCCTGCGCAATGACATCCTCCATGTCTTTTTTCCCGGCGGAAGTTGCATTGATCTGAAGGAACTCAGCACTTGTGGTATTGGCAATGACCTTTGCCAAAGTCGTTTTCCCGGTTCCCGGCGGTCCATATAAAATAATGGAACTTAACTTGTCAGCCTTGATTGCGCGGTAAAGCAGCTTATCTTTTCCGATAATATGCTGCTGCCCCACCATCTCATCCAACGTGGTTGGACGAAGTCTGGAAGCTAATGGCGACTCCTTTTCTCTGTTCTGTTCTCTCATATAATCAAATAAATCCATACGAAAAGCCTTTCTTTTTGTCCGTGTACTGCGTACACTTGACCATTTTGAATATTCTGATTTCAAAACTTGCAATATTTGAGATCATAAATTCAATTTTTAGTATTTCATTTCAAAAATATGACGGATTTTATTCGTGAAAATTCATCGCAATTACTACATTACATGAATTTGCCCTGTTTGACAAGTGGATATTTCATTTTATCTTATTTTCCACAATTTAATTATGTTTTCTATAAGTTTTGCAATTACCTATATTGTCATTTTGACCTGTGTCATGTTTCTGAACTTAATGATATCATTATCTGTCCTTTGGATAGATAATGATATTATTGCATACATAGCCCTGCAAAAGCAACCTGTTTTATGTGGGGATCCCCAACGAGCAGGAGGCGGTGTCTACCGCCATCCTCTCAAAATATTTTCTCTGAACTCTTTGTGCCTATCGTTGAAATAAACTCTCCTTATGGGTATAATATAAAGAAACTACCAATACCTCAAAGGAGGGATTTTATGATAGAACAGCTAATTGCCGAAGCAACCGAATGTGATTTCAAAGTTGCACTTGAAATAAAGAAACCCAAAAGCTGGTTAAAAAGTGTCAGTTCCTTTTCTAATGGAATCGGCGGAACTCTGTTTTTCGGAATCTCTGATGACCGGAAACCTATCGGCTTGTCCGATGTTCAAAAGGATGCTGAGGCGATCAGCCGCTTAATCAAAGAACGAATCACACCATTACCTCAGTTTATCTTAAAACCATTACAGGAAGATGGTAAAAATCTATTAGCTCTGGAGGTTTCTCCCGGCCGCAGCACCCCATATTATTACAAGGCAGACGGCGTGATGGAAGCATATATCCGTGTTGGAAATGAAAGCGTAATTGCCCCGGATTACATTGTAAATGAA
>OGIR01000137.1_pt1 | contig 72144 bp, 69 predicted proteins | sample 1571831 | NCBI WGS metagenome assembly OGIR01 (sample SAMEA2582124, study PRJEB24529) | metagenome | biome: Human gut stool | place: China | collected 2011 | reverse complement strand
CTGCCATTTGGCAAAATCAACGATCAGATCAGAACAGAAGCATTTCCAGTCCAGCATGGCAGATGGATTCTCGCCTACTGCGGTAATCAATGGTGTACTGATCTGTGAGAAAGCATTATAGCCCTGACTCCAGAATGCAGTACCCCACGCATCATTCAAAGTCTCAATGTCACCATATTTCTTCTCAAGCCACTGTTGAAAGCGTGCTTTACAGGAATCACACATACACAGATCCCCATGAGAATTACCCAGTTCATTATCAATCTGCCATCCAATTACACCCGGATTATTGGCAAATCTTTGTGACATATGTGTCACAAATCGTTTGATATGGGCACGATATGTCGGATTGGACTGACAGTCATGATGTCTGCCGCCAAAGTGTCTGACACGCCCCTGTGTATCAATTGGCTGTATCTCCGGATTCTTCTCAATGATCCACGCCGGAGGTGCTGCTGTTGGTGTACCAAGAATTGTCTTGATTCCATGCTTGTCCAGAAGTGCTATCGCTTCCTCAAGCCATTCAAAATGGAACTCGCCTTCTCTCGGTTCCATCTTAAACCATGAGAACTCTGCCATTCTCACAACCTGAACACCCATCTCCTGCATTAATTCAGCATCTGTCTCCCATCTTTCTCTTGGCCAGTGCTCCGGATAATAATCCACCCCAAAATGAATTCCCATAATCATACCTGCCTTTTTATTATTATAATCTTTTTACAAGATTCTCTACTAATTTTGCTGAATGTGCTGCTGCTGCGCGTTCAAATTCAGGATAATCCATATGTGCGCTTCCATCTGCCTTGTCAGAGATAGCACGAATTACCACATAAGGAATTTCGTTCAGGAAAGCTGCGTGTGCAATGGCTGCGCCTTCCATCTCTGTGCAGGAACCATCGAAAAGGTCAATGAGCTTATTCTTGATCTCTTCCCCTGAAATAAACTGATCTCCACTGAGAACTCTGCCCTCATATACGTTGATATCAGGATTTACTTCCCTGCATACTTCAATTGCTGCCTCTACCAGCTGTCTGTCAGCCTTGAAGAAGGACTCCTTCATCTGAGGGATAATACCCTGCTTATAACCAAGTGCTGTAACATCCATATCATGCTCACACGCATCTGTAGATACTACAATGTCGCCAATATTGATCTCTGCACGAAGAGAACCTGCTACACCTGTATTGATGACTGCATCTACCTGAAACAGGTCTGCAAGTATCTGTACACAGATTCCCGCATTGACTTTACCGATACCACACTGCACAATGACAACGTCCTTGCCTCTTAGCATACCTTCATAGAACTTCATGGAAGCCTTCTCTATGATATTCTTCACATCCATTTGTTCCTTGAGGGCTTCTACCTCCAGCTCCATTGCGCCAATAATTCCAATTTTCTTCATCCTTATGTTCTTACCTTTCTCTTGATTACATTCTATTCTTATTCAGGATATACCAGTCTGTCCGGTTTGATATCATACAGTACGTTATCCAGATAACGCTTCGCCAGATAATTAGCCATACCCAGATTCATATCCAGATAGTTACCGCAGTCCTTAGGTGCTGCTCCCGGTACTTCTCCTTTGAAATCTCTGATAAATTCATACATTTCAACCATTAAAGGAATGATGTCCTTTGACTCATAATCTCCTGCCAGCAACAGATAAAAACCTGTACGGCAGCCCATCGGTCCAAAGTAAATCGTCTTGGAACCATATTCTGCATGGTTTCTTAAAAAAGTCGCAGCCAGATGCTCAATTGTATGCATCTCTGCTGTGTTCATGACCGGCTCTTCATTCGGAGAAGTCATTCTCAGGTCAAACGTAGTGATCGTATTCTCCCCTACCTTGTCTTTTCTTGATACATAGACACCCGGTTGTAACTTAATGTGATCAATTGTAAAGCTTGCTATCTTTTCCATCTTAATACCCATCCTTTCTAATCTTTCTTTATGCAGTCCGTAATACTGCCATTTGTTTATGATAAATTACCTTGAAATAAATCATTTCCACGATTGCTGTGATGCTCCAGGAGAATACATACAACAGATACAGTGATGGTATTGTCTTAAAGTAGGCAAATATCGTATATACCCAGATAATTCTGAATACGCAGGAACCCATAATGACAATGATTGTTGGAACCACGCTCTTGCCAAGACCTCTGGAGGCTGCAATGGTGGCATCCATAAAAGCTGAGATACAATAGCTGAAGCCCATGATTCCCAGTCTCTTCATACCGGCATCCACTACTGCCTGTTCTGTTGTAAACAATGACAGGAACTGCGTACCGAATATTTCAAGCGTCACTCCGATTACCAGACCAATGCCAAAGGAGTATGCCAGACTCACAAAGTAACTGTTACGTACTCTTTCCTTATTACCTGCGCCATAATTCTGTCCTATGAAACTGCTGCATGCTGTATAGAAAGCAGCCATCACATCATATACCAGTCCATCTGCATTGGCTGCCGCAGAATTACCGGCTACCATCGTTGCATCGAAGCTGTTCACACCAAACTGGATGAACAGGTTTGCAACCTGAAATATAGCATACTGAATCGCTGACGGCACACCGATACTGAGAATCATACCCGCCTTCTGGCTATTCGGCTTAAACATCGACAATTTCAATCCATATATCTCTTTTGTCATAAAAAGCGCACGCAGAATCAATATGGCTGAAGTATACTGCGAAATGATACTTGCCAGCGCCACACCTGCTACATCCAGCTTACATACGATAACGAAGAACAGATTCAATATAATATTGATGACTCCTGCTGTTGCCAGATAATAAAGAGGTTTCTTCGTATTACCCACAGCGCTGAATACTGCATTACCAAAGTTATAGATTGCAAGTGCAGGCATACCCAAAAAATAAATTCTCAGATACAATGCCGCACCCTCTATCAGTTCATCCTTCGTGTGCAATAGTTCCAGAATCCCATTTGCAAAGAGTAAACCCAGTACCATAATGAGAATTCCTGTCAAAAGACAGATAATAACTGCTGTATGTGTTGTTTCCTGTACGTCTTTTTCCTTTTTGGCTCCATAGAATCTGGCTGCCAGTACATTTACACCACCTGCCATTCCTATCAGAAGACCTGTAAATAAAGTAACAAGCGTTGTTGTAGAACCTACAGCTCCCAACGCAATAGAGCCTGCAAATCGTCCAACAACAGCTACGTCTGCCATGTTGAACAATACCTGTAGTACATTTGATATCATCAAAGGAAAACTGAAAACAAGTATCTGTTTCCAGAGATTTCCTTTTGTTAAATCCTGTTCCATGATAATCCCCGTATCTTTTGATAATATATACTATTCAGAATAGTTAGTTATACTACCACATTTCTCTCTTCGCCGGCTAGGAAGCTCTTAATGTTCAGATATACTTCCTTCGCGCAGCGTGTTCTGGCTTCATTGCTGCCCCATGCCATATGTGGTGTAATGAACAGCTTCGTGCTGTCCTTGATCTGTGCCAATGGGTTATCTGCTGCAATCGGCTCTTTGTTTAATACGTCCAGACCTGCTGCTGCAATCTCTCCTGTGGTCAGTGCATCATACAATGCCTGCTCATCCACAACGGGTCCTCTTGCCACATTAATGAGAATTGCTGTCTTCTTCATCCTGGCAAAAGCCTCTGCATTCATGATATTCTGCGTTCTGTCAGTAAGCGGACAGTGCAGGGAAATGATATCTGACTGTGCAAGCAGTGTATCAATGTCTACACGTTCGTACTCTGTTGTATTGTTATTGCCGGAAGCAGAGTAGAAGATTACACGGCATCCGAATACGCTGGCGATCTGTGCCACTTTCCTGCCAATATTACCAAGTCCGATAATACCCCAGGTCTTACCTTCCAATTCTGTGAAGTATGGTTCAAAGCAGGTAAACATCGGTGCCTTCCCATACTCCCCACTCTTAACATACTGGTCAAATACCGGAAGCTTCTCCAGCAGATACAATGCCAGCGCAAAGGTATGCTGTGCTACGATAGGTGTGGAGTAGCCTACTGCATTGGTCACTCTGATGCCTTTTGCCTTGCAGTATTCAATATCTACATTATTATATCCTGTTGCTGTCTCACAGATCAGCTTCAGGTTCTTTGCATCCTTAATCGTGGATTCATTCAGTGGTGCCTTGTTGGCAATGATGATATCCGCATCCGCCACTCTGCCTGCGATTTCTTCCGGTCTGGTTGTATCATAATATGTGACTTCACCAAATTCCTCATAGAAGGATATATCTACATCAAAACCGAGACTCATTTTCTCTAAAACGACGATTTTCATTAATTTTCAATCCCCTTTCCGGTAATTTAATTCATACGATATCAGTTTACCGATTCTATATTTAAAAATCAATACTAATCATAATGATTTCAGCCGTTAAATGCAGTTCCATTTTCATAAGTCTTTTTAATCAATCTATGCAATCAGAAATCAATTTCCATAAAAGGTCTTTTTACTATACAAAAATGGGACGGTCAAAAAACCATCCCATAAACACTGATTTTTAGGTGTTACCCTCAATTCCCCATTCTATACACAATCGTGGCACCTGTCTGCCCTGTGACCGTAAACGCCAGTGTATCCAGATCTGCTTCCAGAATAGCTATACTGTCAGCCTTACGCCATTCTATATAAATATGAGGATTTTCACTTTTCATTATAAATTCGCTTTCAAATGAAAATGCTGGAAATGCATTACGGAACTTTAATAGTTCAAGCTGTTTTCTCACAATCTGTTTTTTTAATCCTGCATTTATATCTTCTGTTGCCAAATTCGTACGATTGATTTCCTTATGCCCACCAGCTCCTGCTTTTTTTACCGCCTCCTGGTCATTTTTGCCGATAAACAAATCCAAATACCATACTTGCGGTTTCCCCGGCATAAATAGCTGAATCGCCCTTGCAAGCAGCATCCTGTCATCATTTTCCCCCAACGCACTATAATAAGTCGCATTTACCTGATAATACACATTTTTTTGTCCATGAAGGTCTTTTACATACCCACCCCTTTGCACAATGGTATGAATGATCTGAGATATTCTTTCTTCCGGCAGCATACCTTTAAGGTCTAAAACCGGAATACCATCATGACATCCAAGCATATTAACAGTATGTATTTTCTTGCTCATGATTTCATCTGCCCATTTTTTTAGCATTTCCCCTGACTTCTGCTCAAACGCATCAATCATAAGCCCCGGCAGGAAAAAGTCATAAACCATGTACCCTCTCTGTGCAATCTTCTCATAGACTTTTTCCCCATAACCAGCATGAATTTCCGGAAGAAGTTCCACCTTATATTGGTCAGCCAATCGTCTGATCCTATCCAACAATTCCCATGTTCCCGGCTCGTTAAGAAAATTCCTTGCACCAGGTTCTTTGGGTGCATAAGCAAATGCATCAAGCCTTATGATTTTTGCCCCATATCCTCTCAGTGTAGACAACGTTCTTTTGTAAAAGTCCCACACCAGAGGCGATCTGATATTAAGATCCATCTGTCCCAGATACTTTCGATTTGCTTCCAACGTCTCGCAAATCCGCTCTTTTTGTCCTTTGGAAAGACGTTCCTTGACATCGTTGAGTCCATCCATGATTTCTTCCGGTGTTTTCCCCATCTGCAGATTATCACATATTATCTCAGCAATCTTTCGGGCTGTTCCATACTGTACCCCTGTTAATTTTTGAATGTCCTGCACATCAAAAGCCGGATAACGTATTTCCTGATAAAAAGTATTCCAATAAGGTACTCTTGTGCCATCCGGGAAACGCACCATCAAAATAGGCAGCCCCGGTTTTCTGAAAAACATATCCTTGATCATATCAGAATCTGGCTCAATATAACCGGATTTTGTCATCCGTCCGTGTCCTTGCCAGAATTTATTCCAGTCAATAAAAAAATCCAAATATTCTGATTTTTCTCCCTTTTTTAAGATATCCTGAAACTGTTCTGAAAGTACGGATGCATGATTCAGGATAAAATCCAACTTCAGGTCAATGCCCAATGCCTGTAATCTGTCCAAGTCTTTCTGCTTTGCCAGTAATTCATTCAGCGAATAATCAATTACAGAAAACCCCCTGTCCAGATCTGTATGGAACAGGCTGGGCAATATATAAAAAGAAGAAAACACATTTTTTAACTCTGGTCTTTCAAGGAATTCCACAATATCTCCCAGCGTTCCACCCAGACTATCTGGATATGCATTCAGCATAGGTCCATTCTTTACCATTTTCATTTCCCCATTCCTATTATTACACAATATTCCTGATAATCAATTATACGTGCATCCTTCGTTACAATAATCTGTGCCTTGTGTGCCTGTTGCTGCAGCATACCCTGTTCAATTTCTAATACCATGGTTGTAAATGGACTATCTATAGCATTATCCCTGTTTCTCATAAGCCGGTATGCCAAAGTCTCGTCTGGTGTACTGTTCAAGAGAACCGGGATATCTACGCCTTTATAATAATCACTGTTCCCATGCGTCCATTCTACGATCAGAACCTGTACATCAGCAAAATTCTTTTTTTCATACCACAGTTGTGTATCTTCACTTCCCATGCGCTTGAGCCATATCTGGTCTTCTCCGGCTTTAAACTGCCTTACAACTGCTTCTATCTCATCAAATCCAATCTCATTTGGTGTTCCGAGGTATCCCTCCAGACCTTTCCGCCCATTTTTCAGATAAGAGGAATACCAGCTATACTCATTGGCATGGACTGGGTTTGCATCATCTCCTATCACCTGCAGATGATTGATAATCTCAAAGCGCTCCTTTGTATAAGCCTGTTCTGCAATCATTCCTTTCAGGGCACTTTCCCGATAAATCCTCAATCTCTCCGCATCATTATACTGCGGAATCCGATGTGGATAATTATCTCCAGATAAAGTATAACATCCTATCCCTTCTCTGTTGAAATAAAAAGACAGCAATGATGCTACCCCTGATTTTCCTACACCTGATCCACCACATACAGTAATAACGACTCGTTTTTCTGTTCGTTTTTTCAGGATATCCTTTATTTTCCTGAGAAGCTCTGGGAAAATCACATTGGCTTTTTGTATATGACCCTCCTTAATATCTACCTGCATGTCTCCACAGGAAATTGTCTGTGGTATCAAGGGCGGCTGCCATTCTGCATACTGTTGTGCGGTCATTCTTTCCCACCTTCCACTTCTACGATTGCCTGATAAGGTAATAATCTATCCTCTTCCAGTTCTGTCCGATTATTCAGTATAACCATTGATGCAGCTCTGCTCTTTGGTAATTCTGCAACCTTATTGCTTAGATTAACCCAGATAGTTATTCTATAGTTGTCATCTGTCCTTCTATAACCGATCAATGCTTCTTCCTTTGTCTCAACTGCCTGAAATGCGCCGAATGTAAGTGTCTCCCCATATTCTGGATTCTTGCGGAGATTTATCATTTTCTGGTAAAAATGATAAACACTTATCTCTTTATCCAATTCCTCTTTTACATTAATCTGCACATAATCAGGATTTACATTGATCCATGGTTCTACATCAGAAAATCCAGCATATGTACTATCATCCCACTGCATAGGAGTGCGGCTGTTATCCCTGCCCCGCTCTCTGAAATATTCCATATCATTCTCTGGATTTTCCCCTTTGTCTACACTCTGCTGATATCTGCTGACAGCAAATGGATCTCTTAAATCCTTTACATCTCTAAAAGGATAATTTTCCATTCCTATCTCCTGTCCCTGATAAATAAATGGCGTTCCGCGCAGGAAAAAATACAGTACTCCCAGTGCAGTCTTACTCTCATAGCTGATTTCATCCCTTGGTATGTATTTATTTACAGAACGAGGTTGATCATGGTTTTCCAAATATGGACTGCCCCAGCCATGTTTCTGAATCGAGTTCTGGCTGTCATAAATCTTCTTTTTTAACTCCCCTATCGTCCATGGTCTTTTCCATTCTTTTCCGTTTCTTTTTTCTATATCCATATCTGTGTAGGAAAAATCAAATACCATGGAAAACAGACCATTTTCTCCGATAAATTGTTCCATACGTTCTTCCGGGACACTGACTTCTGCCACTGTCATCATATCGTATTTGTCAAACACTTCTTCTTTCAGTTCCTGCAGATACTCCTCAATTCCATCCTGCATCAATACATATTTATCGACAGATACCATACCATCATCACCATCCGGCGGCAGCATTCCCTGTGCCAGAGCATACTTGGATTTTTTGATATTTCCAATTGCATCAATTCTGAATCCGGCAATTCCTTTCTGCTGCCAGAATTTCATCATTTCAATGATCTCCCTACGAAGGAATGGATTCTCCCAATTCAGATCCGGCTGCTCTTTTGCAAAAGAATGAAAGTAAAAACGATTGCTGTCCCCAATCCTTTCCCATGCACTGACCGCATTATAACATCTAATATTATTCGGTGCTTCTCCATCCGTTTCTTTTATAATAAAGTACGACGCATATTTGCTGTCCGGATTTTTTACTGCTTCCTGAAACCATGGATGCTGGTCAGAACAATGGTTTACCACAAGATCCATCAGCACTCTGATTCCACGTTCCGAAGCTTTTTCCACCAGTTCTTCCAAATCTTCATTCGTTCCAAAGCTTGGATCTATCTTGTAGTAATCCGCTATATCATATCCGTTATCCCTCATAGGCGATACATTGATTGGGCAAAGCCAGATTGTATTGATTCCCAGCATCTCCAAATAATCCAGTCTACTAATAATTCCTGCAAGATCGCCAATCCCATCCCTGTCCGTGTCCTGAAAACTCTTAGGATAAATCTGGTATACCACCGCTTCTTTCCACCATTTTCTATTCATACCTGTGCCTCCTATTTAATTGCCCCTGCTACTACGCCATCAATAATCTGCTTCTGTAAAAATGCATAGATAACGATAACCGGAAGGATAGACATAATCAGACCTGAACAAACCAATGAATAATCAATAGAATATTGTCCAAAGAAAGAGTATGTCATAAGTGGCAAAGTCTTCAGACTATTGCTCTGCAATAAAATATATGGGAGCAGGAAGTCATTCCAAATAGCCAGAATATCCAAAACTGCTACTGTAGAGATAATCGGTTTTAATAGCGGAAATATAATCTTAAACAGTATCTGAAAACTTGTACATCCATCAATTGTAGCCGCTTCATCCAATTCAACCGGGATGTTCTTGATAAATCCCTGAAACATAAATACCGCCATGGAAATGTGCGCACCTACATAAAATACAACTACCATAAAAATATTATCAACTGCATTAATTGCCGAAAAATTCCTGACAATTGGTATCATTATTGTCTGGAACGGAATGATCATTGATGCAACCATGACCATAAAAATAATCTTGTTAATCTTCCAGTTATTTCTTGCAAAAAAGTATGCACACATCACAGCAAACAGAATAATAAATACGATGCTTAATACGGTAATAATCAGGGAATTTCTAAAGGTCTGCAGATAATTCATTGCCATAAACGCTTTGGCATAACCTGTCAGATTTATCTTTTCCGGCAAAGACAGCGGATTCATTATAATTTCTTTATTGGATTTGAAACTATTCAATAATACCAAAAAGAAAGGAATCAAAAAGAGTATTAATAACACAGTGAACAGTATGTAGATTATAACTTGTCCAGAATGCTTTTCCTTAATTTTCCCTGCCATTATGCCTCAACCTCCTTACTCTTCGATATTCCAACCTGTATCATGGTAATTGCTGCAACAATCACAAATAATATCAGTGCCTCTGCCTGTCCTGTACCATACTGCTGAGATGTAAATGCCCTCTCATATACCTGCATGGCAACCAGCTTGGTAGATGCAAACGGTCCGCCATTAGTCAATGACATATTTACATCATAAGCCATGAATGCAGACTTAATGGACATAAAGCCGCAGATTGTTATAGAAGGCATGATCAATGGAATGATGATATATCTTAATTCCTTCCAGCCCGTTGCGCCGTCAAGCCGGGCTGCCTCTGAAACATCCTTTGGCAATCCAACAATACCTGCCATGTAGATTAACATCAGATAGCCTGCCAACTGCCATACTGCAACAATAATAAGTGCAGCAAACGCCGTCTTGGGCTGACTAAGCAGATTGTTATGCAATAAGTTAATATGCAATAAATCACCTATCATAGGAAGAGCAGTAGAAAATACGAATCGCCAGATCAGACCAAGTACTACACCACCTATCAGATTAGGGGTAAAGAATCCCACTCTGTATACTCCCTGCACTTTGATACCCCTTGTCAGTCCATACGCAATCGCAAATGCAACAATATTGGTAATGATCACTACAAAAATCACGTATTGAAAAGTTTTAAGCAAGGATGTAATAAATTCTGTATCTTTAAATGCACTGATATAATTTTGAAAACCAACAGACCGATACGAATTTGATAATCCATTCCAGTCTGTAAAGCTGAGCTGTACTCCACTAACAAAAGCTGCTCCAATGATTGTAAGGAAGAAAAACAGCGCAGGTCCTGCAAAACAGATAAAATCCTTTATACTTCTTGCCTTTTTGTTTTTCATGGATCATTCCTGTCCTTTCCAATATGCTTCAATTTCAGAAGCAAGTCCGGCACGGTCAATTTCACCGATTAGATATTTCTGCATCAGATTTCCTACCTTTTCATAATGATCAGCAGGATATTTTGTATACATTGGGAATACCTTACCATCTGCTAAATAAGTATATGCAGACTGTACCAGACTTTCTGTTATTTCCTTTTTATTATTGGTATATGCCGGGATATTACCATCATCAATTACGTACTGTTGTCCAGCCTCAGACTGGGTTGCAAACTCAATAAATTCTTCTGCTGCCGCCTGTTGTTCTTCTGTTGAGCATGCAGTGTCTACACAGAAATAACCTGGAACCAGTGAACATATCCTACCATAATTGTTATCATTTTCATCAGCCAACGGAACCGGGATGAATCCATATTCATTTTCTGTATCAAGCTGTCTTATCGCACTTGATTCCCAGCTTCCCTGAAACCAGAACACTGCCTGCTCTGTATATAATGTCTGAGACTGTTTTACTGCTTCATCCGCTACATCTTCTAACGGATTGTCTTTATAATAATTGTACTGTGCCAAAGCATCAAAGGAATCCATATAGCTGTTAAACACTTTATTATTAACCAAGTCCGCAGTTCCCTCTTTTAATGCGGCAATAAATGTATCCGGATCATCCTGCCCCGAATATACCATATTGAAATAATGATTACCTAAAGACCAGTTATATGGACTCAGTATAGTCGCTGACGTACCCTGTTCTTCAATTTTCTGGCACACATCTGAAAAGTCTGTCAGGGATTGTATGCTTTTCATATCAAAATCCGATCCAAGCAACTGAGCAACTGCATTTTTATTATAAATAATTCCGTATGCCTGTGTCTTAACCGGAACTCCAAGGATTTTACCATCATAAGTCACATCATCAAGTGTCCCATCTGATGCATATTGGATACAATTCATATCAGACAAATCTGCCAGTTTATCCTGTAGGTTTTTTATATCTCCCGACTCCAAGAAAAATACATTAGGTGCACTGTTTGAATTATACATAACTGTAAGCATCTGGTAGCCACTCTGTCCATCTGTCAATGTTACAATTTCAGCCTGTGCATCTGTACTTTGCGCATTGAACGCTTCCACAAGCTGTTCATTGAGATCTGCATTCTCACCTCCGACATAAACACGGATTTTTGTCTTATTCTTACTGTCGCTTTGCGCATTTGTGCTCTGTGTTATATCACCCTGTGATACAGAACCACAACCTGCTAATAAACCTGCTGTCAATGTTGATATCAATATTGCACTCATCCATCTTCTTTTCATGTCCATTTCTCCTGTCCGCTCTTTTTTATTCTCTTTATCTATGCCAGTGAAACATGTTTCATTCACATTTTGAATTTTAGCATATGAAACATGTTTCGTCAATAAGCTTTTTATTTTTCTTATAAAAAACATATAAAAAAGCCCATGACATTTTTCACAGGCTTCCCATTAATGTTCATAATCTATTTTGTTGTTGTGCCTTTTTCAAGTCTGACTGGAAGCAATATCTCTGCTGGTACTCTCTCCTGCATGCCATCCCCATTAATTATTTCCAATAGAGACTGCACTGCCTTTTGGGCAATTGCCGCATACGGTTGGCAGATAGTAGTGAATTGGGTTATACCGGTCTTGGTCACAAATGTCCCATCATATGCAACAATAGCCAATTCATCCGGCAGTTTCTTGCCAATTGCAAGTGCAGCCTTTAAAAAGGCTGTTGCCGGAAGATCAGCTGCCATAACACCATCTACATCCGGATAGTTCTCCAGAATGTATTTTGCCAATTCAAAATAGCCTTCAAAATCAAAATCATTCCAGTTGATTTCCACTCTTCGTGACCTGATCCCTGTCTCTCTAAGCAATTGATCCAACACCTCATGGCTTTGAAAAGACATAATATGATCATCTGTCCGTTTTCCACTTATATGAATAACATATTTACAGCCATTATTGATAAATTCCTGTGCAGCAAGTCTGCCCCCCATCACATGATCCGATACAATCACCGGAAATTTCTTATCAACTTTATAATCCAGCATCACCATTGGTTTCTCAACCCTGCTGTATTCATCAGCACTGCTTGTCGATGTTCCACAAATGATTCCATCTACAATATTAGATTTCAAGATTTGGAAACATTCTTTCTCTCTCTCTTCCTTATCATCTGTACTGAATAACATAAGTTTATACCCTTGCTCGTAAAGAATTTTTTCAATCGATGATGCCAAAGACGAAAACCAAGGGTGCTGTATGTTGGGTACAAGCATTGCAATCGTGTTGGACCTACCCTTAAACATACCTCTTGCCAGCTCATTGGGTACATAATCCAGCTTTCTCATTGCTTCTTCTATTTTTTTCTGGGTTTCCGGAGCTACCTTTGCAGTTCCATTCAATACTCTTGAAACTGTACAGCTTGCCACGCCTGCTTCCCTTGCTACATCTCTGATACTTGCCATTTATTGTTTACTCCTTATGAAACTTGTTTCATTGCAAGTATAACACTATTCCACCATTATTTCTATCCCTTTATCAGAATTTTAAATATAAAAAAAGGAACCAACCGATTCCTTTTTCTACATATTATTTAGAGTCTCTTTAACAGTTCTTCTCTTGCTGCTTCATAGCCTGGCTTGCCAAGAAGTGCGAACATGTTCTTCTTGTAGCTCTCAACGCCTGGCTGGTTGAAAGGATTTACTCCTAATAAGTATCCGCTCAGACCACATGCGAACTCGAAGAAGTAGAACAGTTCACCTAAGTAGAATTCACTTACTTCAGGCATCTTGACCATCAGGTTAGGAACCTGTCCGTCTGTATGAGCCAGGATTGTTCCGTTCATGGCACTCTTGTTTACGAAATCTACGCTCTTGCCTGCAAGATAGTTAAGTCCGTCAAGATCAACCGGCTCTTCGTTTAAGATAACTTCCTCACGGGACTTCTCAATGTTAAGAACTGTCTCAAACATGATTCTGGAGCCATCCTGAATGAACTGCCCCATAGAATGCAGATCTGTTGTCAGGTCAACACTTGCAGGGAACAGACCCTTCTGATCCTTACCCTCTGACTCACCAAAGAGCTGCTTCCACCACTCAGATACATAGTGGGCGCTTGGCTCATAGTTGCACAGGATTTCTACTGCTTTGCCTTTTCTTAATAAGATGTTACGGATTGCTGCGTACTGCATTGCATCATTCTCTTCAAAAGGAAGCTCTAATGCACGCTTACGTCCGCTTGCTGCACCTTCCATCAATTTATCAATATCTGCTCCGCTGACTGCGATAGGAAGAAGACCTACTGCTGTCAGTACAGAGAAACGTCCTCCGACATCATCAGGTACTACGAATGTCTCATAGCCTTCTTCTGTAGCAAGATTTTTAAGAGATCCCTTAGCCTTATCTGTTGTAGCATAGATTCTCTTAGCAGACTCTTCCTTGCCATACTTCTTCTCCATGATCTCCTTGAATACACGGAAAGCGATAGCTGGCTCTGTAGTTGTACCAGACTTGCTTATCATATTAATGGAGAAATCTCTGTCTCCGATTACATCGATCAGGTGCTTAATGTAAGTAGAACTGATGGAATTACCTACAAAATAGATCTCCGGAGTCTTGCGGATGCTCTTATCTACCATATTATAGAAGCTGTGTCTTAAAAATTCGATCGCAGCTCTTGCGCCAAGGTAGGAACCGCCGATACCGATTACCAATAATACATCAGAATCTTCCTGAATCTTCTTTGCAGCCTTCTTAATTCTGTCGAACTCTTCCTTATCATAATCTACAGGGAGGTCGATCCAGCCTAAGAAATCATTACCTGCGCCACTCTTACTAAGCAGAGTCTCCTTTGCATCCAGGGTGAGCTTCTTCATGTATTCCACTTCATGCTCACTGATAAACTGTGAGGCTTTTGTGTAATCAAATGTAACCTTGCTCATTTGTCTTTCTCCTTTTCCAATCAACACTTTAATTAACTGTTAATTACTTTTTTAATTTTCGTTATTATTTTAGCAAAGTTCCCTACAGATATCAAGATAAGATTACGCATATTCCCCGTAAAATTTCGTGCATTTTCGTAACTATACCATGAGTGATTTCAGAAGCTCTTCCAATTCCAGGGCTTCATCCGGCGAGAAGATAGGCTCCGGCTTTGTGTGAGGCTGCTCCTTTTGCTCATCCTCTTGTCTATCCTCCATATCACTCTGTCTGCGGCTGCTGCGCACCTGTTCCAGTTCCCGCAGAAGCTTCTCTTTCTGTGCCATGCCATGCTCCAGACGTTCTGCCACATGATTCTCCAGATAATCCGTAAGATTGGTCTTCAACATCTGTCTTCTGCCGGCAATATCCACAATCGAGCATACACTAAGATAGAGATAGATACCGAACAGGCTTAATATATAAAAAGGCAGCAGATCCACAAAGCGATTACCTTCTATAATACCCTTGCACACGCCAAAGCCAGCCACAAATACCCCCGCCAGCATAAGCTGTCCTGACAGATGCTTCATCAGGCTTATGCTCATCCCGGCAAACCTGAGCCTGTTCATGAACTTGTCCACGAACACACTTATATTAGAGACACCGCCGTTTAACTTGTAACACTGTATAAATCTCTCTTTACACTGTCCCAGCAGTTTATTATCTCCTCCTGATAACGTATCTGTAGACTGTATCATCCGCTGGTACAATACACCAATCACCACCTGGTACAGGATACCAAGTGCCATAAAGATAACTGCCATCGCCATAATAAAAGACTGATTGATTCCTGCTATTTCCACACTAACACTCCTCTCTGCAATTTACTACGAGTATAGGCTTTTAAAGGCAGATTCTCAATAGGATAAGCTCAGGAATCGTTCGACAAATTATGTTGTTTCCGCATAATTATACGTTATTGGTTCTGATTTCTTTTTCATACGACAAAATATATGACGAAATTTGTGTGATTCTCTTTTCTCAAAATTAGATTTCTGCTATAATCCTTGTTAGTATTTGGGATTACTGTGCTGAGATTTTCATGAATTGCAGTATGCACAGTTACGTATTATATAGTTAGGAGGCATTATTTTATGCAGTACAAAACAAGCGGTACCTGTTCTACCATGATCGACCTTGAGGTAGACGGCGATATTATTAAATCTGTAGCTTTTACAGGCGGTTGCAATGGTAATCTGAAAGGAATCTGCAGTCTGGTCCGTGGAATGAAGGTAGATGACGCAATCGAGAAATTACAGGGTATTAAATGCGGATTTAAAAATACCTCATGTCCGGATCAGCTGGCAAAGGCTTTAATTCAAATCAAAAATTCTTAATTGGAGGCTTCCATGAAACGAATTGTGTTCACCGGTGGTGGAACTGCCGGACATGTCACACCAAATATTGCCCTTTTCCCAAGATTAAAGGAATTAGGTTATGACATACAGTATATTGGTTCTTATGATGGTATTGAGAAGAAGCTGGTAGCCGACTACGGCATTCCTTATTATGGAATTGCCACTGGTAAGCTTCGCCGCTACTTTGACCCAAAGAACTTCAGTGACCCTTTCCGTGTATTAAAAGGATATGCCCAGGCGCACAAAATATTAAAGGAACTGAAGCCGGATGTGGTATTCAGTAAGGGCGGATTTGTCAGCGTTCCTGTTGTAAGGGCTGCTGCCACTCTTAAAATTCCCTGCATCATACATGAGTCAGATATGACACCGGGACTTGCCAATAAGCTGTGCATTCCTGTTGCGGCCAAAGTCTGTTGTAATTTTCCGGAGACCATGAAGGATCTGCCTGCTGATAAAGCAGTTCTTACCGGTTCCCCGATTCGTACCGAACTGGCAAAAGGCAATAAATTCAGAGCTTTGGAGATGTGTCACTTCTCAGATGGAAAGCCTGTCATCATGGTCATTGGCGGCAGTCTTGGTGCATCTGGAGTCAATAAGCTGGTAAGAGAAGCTCTTCCTCAGCTTCTGGAAGACTTTCAGGTAGTTCATATCTGTGGTAAAGATAAGGTAGACAATCTCTTGCTTAACACAAAGGGATATGTGCAATTCGAATATGTCAAGGAAGATCTGAAGGATCTCTTTGCCATGGCAGATGTGGTGATCTCCCGTGCCGGAGCAAATGCGATCTGTGAATTACTGGCTCTTAGGAAGCCCAGTCTGTTAATTCCTCTTCCCGCAGCCAGCAGCCGTGGCGACCAGATCTTAAATGCCAGAAGCTTTGAAGAACAGGGCTTCTCCATGGTGGCAAACGAGGATGATCTGACCGCCTTTTCTCTGGTTGAGAAAGTACATGAGCTGTACTTTAACAGACATTCCTATATTGATGCCATGCAGAACTGTGGACAACGCAATTCTATCGACACAATTGTTGAATTAATTGAAAATGCAGCAAATAAATAAAAAGACAGCAGAGGTCTCAATTATGATATTGACAAACCTCTGCTGTTTTCTATTATTCTGTAATCTGTTTTCTGATTTCTTCCAGTTCATCCTGGGTTACTTCTGTCGGTTTCCACAGGATATGCTGATTGTCTCCTTCATATCTTGGAATCAGATGCATATGGAAATGAAATACCGTCTGTCCTGCTACTTCATTGTTATTCTGTACCAGATTGAATCCGTCACATCCAAGCTTCTCTGTCATCTGTGCTGCCATTTTCTTGGCAAGCTTCATAACATCGGCTGCTGTCGCATCCGGTAATTCATATAGATTCTTATAATGGGACTTGGGCAGGATCAATGCATGTCCCTTTGTCGCCGGTCCAAGATCCAGAATTACACGAAACTGCTCATCCTCGTATAAGGTCTTGGAGGGAATCTCTCCATTTGCAATTTTGCAGAAAATACAATTCTCGTCTGTCATACTAATTACCATGCCTTTCCGTAACCTGCAAGCTTTGGGGCGCAGGCACAAAGTTGCGTGTGAAAAATTCTTTTTTCACACTACCATTCTTTTATTGATTGCTGAAATCATATATGATATCAAGGGTACGAAGTACTCTGAAATCTCCTCTCATCTTCATGGAACCTGCCATGAATGCCCTTTGGAAGGTCATTCTTCCCTGTATGATCTCATTCATGACATCAGAAGCTATCTGCAGCTCCACATCAGCCTGTTCACAGGTTCCATAATAGCATTCCATCTGTGCATTATCTACCTTAATGACCAATGGCTTGGAGGTCTCCGGGATATTGAACCGGTATACTGCCCTGAAGCCTGCCTGTGGACAGAAATGCGACTTGAGTTCTTCCAGAAAAGGCGTATTGCCCTGAGTTCCTTTCTCTTCCATCAAATCCTTGAACATACTGGCAAGCTCCTGGATGTCTTCCTTCTGCTTCTGCACATAGACGTCATTGGAAGCCAGCTCTGAAAGCTGCTCTGCTTCCTGCGGTGTCAGATTAAGGCTCTGCGTAAAGGAAACCTTCTGCTTTACAGCCTGGTTGGAGCAAGGTAATACTGCTACATGTTGATTAATGGTCCGATACAGGTCCTCTGCCTTCTTCTCAATCAGACGGGTGTATTCCATGTTCTGCTCCAGTAAAGCCACATCTGCAATATATCCACTGATACCAGTGCATGGAAGTCCTCCCAGTATCTCCCACGCTACCGTAAGATTCATCATTGCCTCACGTTCCCCATACGTGGTTGACATAACAATGGGACACATATAGATGCGGGATATCTTCTCCTTATCACCGTAGAGCCAGCAGGAATCCAGGAACTGCTGCATCCATCCACCTATGCCATACCATTCTACTGTGGTTGCCAGAATAATGCCGTCTGCATCCTTGAGTGTCTGTGGCAAGGTCACGATATTGTTCTTATATTCATAAAGGTCATATCGCTCCATCGTCACGTTAAGTTCTGACAACACCTCCTGTATTTTATTCAAAACATGCAGTGTAGGATCTCCAATCAATCCTCTGCCGCCATAGTAAATATTAATCTTCACTCAGTTTCACCCTTGCACCTTTCCCATAGTTATCTGATTCTTTTGTACCTTCTGCGTGTAATACAATAAAAGACAGCCATGACTGCAAATCCTGTTATAAAACCGCCTAAGTGAGCCATATTGTTGGTTGTCTCAGACTGTATCCCGGAATAGAAAAGATACACGATTGCAAATATCATTCTTCGAAATGAAATCTGTCCATAGGTTCCATTATTTTTACAGATCAGCAATAACAACGCACCAATCAGTCCAAATACAGCACCACTGGCTCCTATGGTAGAACAGAACTGCCCTGTAGCCAGTTCATGCCCCATGGACAGCAGATTGCCCCCGATGCCTGCCAGCATATAAATGGCAAAGAATCTGCCATGGCCAATCGATCTCTCCAGCATATCTCCCAGTGCTGCCAGAAATATCATATTGCCCCAGATATGCTGTGGATTCGCATGCAGGAACAGACTCGTCAATATCCGATAATAGTCACGTCTATCTATTATGTCTACTACGCTCAAACTACCCATATTATACAACACATTTCCCTGAATTGTACAGAAGATATATACTGCAATATTGGTAATTACAAGTAGAATCGTCACATAGTCCTTACTTTTAAACTGTTGCATCGCAAATTCCTCTCTCTATTTCAAATGTTGATAGGATTGTAGCATAGATAATAAAAAAAGTTAAGCAAAGGCGTTCATCCTTTACTTAACTTTTATTTTTGTGCCGCAGCTGGTGCGCTAGTCTGCAAATCTCTTCTGGATCAGATCACACAGATACTCTGCCGTACCTTTTACGCCAAGCAATGCACTGTTGACCATGATATCCATATGATCCATATCATTAGGCTTATATTTCGCATATCTTAAATGGAAAGCATCTCTGGCTTTGTCTACTTCATGAATCATCTTCTTAGCCTGCTTGGTATCCATGCCCAGCTCATTGACACAGTTCACCAGACGGTCTTCATACGGTGCGTAGATGAAGATATTCAGGTTATTGGGGTTATCACCCAGAATATAATCAGCGCATCTACCTACAATAATACAGCTTTCCTTATCAGCAATCTCTCTGATAAGCTTTGCTTCTGTGTCAAAGATCTTATCCTGTGCTGCTGTTGTTCCGGTACCAAGAGGGAACTTCATAATGGAATATTTGGTGGCTTTTTCCTCAAGGGCACTTACTTCCTTGATGGTAATATTATGCTCCTTGGCAACCATGGTCACAATGTCTCTGTCATAATACTCTACCTTGAGAATCTCTGACATTTCATGGGCAATCGGACGGCCCAGACTACCAAACTGTCTTGAAATAACTACTGAAAACTTTTTCATATGCTTTCTCTCCTATCCTTTATGTCTAAAAATTCTATTTTCCGTAACTTACCGAACATGGTATAATAAAAATATTATACATATCCGCTTATGAGAAAAGAGGAATTTACATGACAATTGAAACCTATTATAACTTTGTAAAAATCATTGAATGCGGTAACATTCTGGCTGCCTCTCAGGAGTTGATGATTGCTCAGCCTGCACTTTCTACGCAGCTGAAAAATCTGGAAAACAATCTGGGTGTCAGGCTGGTAGAACGTGGTGCGAAGAAAATATCCCTTACTCCTGCCGGGGAGATTTTCTATAAAAAGGCACAGGCAATCTGCGCCCTGGATACTTCCATGCATGAGGAACTACAGAACTATATGCATGGTATTGAAGGTACGCTTAAATTATCCATGACACCGAGCAATCCGCCTTCCCTGCTGCATTTTCTATTTGATTCTTTCGTAGAAGCCCATCCCAATGTAAACTTCGAGTTTCATGAAGCCCTTTCTCCTCAGATTGCCGACTACGTCAGAACCGGTATTTCAGAGATTGGCATCACCCGTTCTGTTATCAAAAATGCAGATGACTTTCATTCTATTCCATTTCGCACGGAAGAAATCAAAGTGATTGTATCCGAGAATCATCCCCTTGCCAAATACGATTCTCTTACACTGGAACAGATCAAAAATGAACCGATTGCTACTACAGATGTCATTGCGCCAAGAGTTACGCAGGCATTTGAAACCATTAACTGTGAACCTGCCTTTTACGTACGGACTGCATTTAAAAGGACTGCTATTTTCTGGATCTCTACCTATCAGAATTGCATTTCACTGCTGCCCTGCACCGAAGATGAACTGGCTCTTGAGCCGCCTCATTGCAAAATACTCAGTATCTCAGACTATGACTTTACAGTGAAGCGCTCCATTATTATCCTAAAGAATCATAAGCTCAGTCCTATTGCCAGGGAATTTCTTGCAACAATTGGTGCTGATTGCAGCTTTCCTGATGTACTGTAATTACTTACCGCAGTACTTATAAGTTAATTCTCCTAATTTCTCAATACCATACTCAATATCCTCAACAGATGGCTTGGAGAAATTCAGACGAATGTAGCTGCAATCCTCAGGGCTGCCACAGAAGAAGTCATTTCCAGGAACAACGGCGATTCTAAGGTTCTTAGCTGCATCCAGGCAAAAGTCAGTGGCTTTGACCGTATCAGGAAGCTTCGCCCAGATGAACATACCGCCCTGAGGCATTGTATATTCTACAGACGGATGGAAGCATTCCTTCATCTTATTATACATCGCCTTTGCTTTATCTTCATAAATCACACTGATCTTGGCAATGTGCGCATTAATATCTACATTCTTGAGGAACTCTGTCACAATATACTGGCTCCAGTTAATATTACCACTGGAAGATACACCCTTGAATACTACAAACTTAGGAATCAATTCCTTATTGGCACATAAGAAGCCGCATCTCATTCCTGGTGCTACAATCTTGGAAAAAGTACCCATGTAGAGGACGATTCCTTCCTGGTCAAAGCTCTTGATAGGAGGAATATATTCGTTGCCGGAGAATCTTAAATAGCCATATGGGTTATCCTCCAGAATGGGAATCTGATATTTCACAGCCAGCTCATAAACTGCCTTTCTCTTCTCAAGGCTCATGGTAATGGAAGAAGGATTGCCGAAGTTAGGAATTGTATAGAAGAAGCTTGCCCCACCTTTCATAGCCTCTTCCAGAGCTTCAATATTGACACCATCTGCATCCACTGCAACAGGTACAAGCTCCGCTCCGCAATACTTAAACGAATTGGTAGCATTCAGATAGGTAGGATTCTCTACAATCACTCTGTCACCAGGCTTGATAAAAGCACTGCCTACTGCAAAAATCGCTTCTGAAGAGCCATATGTAATAATGAAATCATCATCCTCTTTTGCCACTTCTCCATCCTTATTCAGGAATTTGCGAATCTCAGGGAAAAGCTTAGGATAACCCTTATGTCCACCGTATTGAATCACATCACAGCCATATTCATCTATGACTTTGGCTGTATATTCTTTTACCAGCTCTACCGGCATAGCCTCATCCGCCGGCTGACCACTTGAAAACAAAACGACTCTTTCATCCGGCTGTTTATTCTCCAACGCCAGATCCGATATACGTCTGATAATAGATAACTTAGCCTGACATAAATTTTCATTAATTCTGTAGTTCATAATGCTCCTCCTCTTTCCTGTCTTTTACTGCTATTTATAGTTTCAATTCCTGATAATTGAATTTACCGTCGTTTTTTTCTTCTAATGCTTTAATCGCATGGAAGGTATATTCACAGTATGGAACCGGGATTCCAAGCTCCCTGCCCATACGGACCATCGTTCCTGCAAACATATCAATCTCCGTATGTCTGCCTGCCATCAGATCCTGTAAGGTAGATAAATGTGCATTTTTTCTGGGACTGTGTGCGAATCCATATGGACTGATTGTAATGCCTTTTGCCTTGGCTACGGTATCGACCTCATCCCATAATCTGTGAGAGATAAATTCCACATGTTCGCTGTCGTCATATGCGCCAACACCAACTCCAAGTACAGCCTGTGGTAAATTTCTTGATATATTAATTGCATATTTATACCACATTTCCGTGATAATATCTGGTTTAAAAGTACATTTACAGGTCGTCTTTGCAAAGAAATCAACAACTGCCTGTGCATCCTTTAATATAGAAGAAAGAGCTCCATATTTGGTCGCAATCAGAAGCAAATCCACCTTACCCGCTTCCTGGGGTTCCTTTACCGGGTAATCATATCTTTCTCCATTGATAATGATTCCATTGCGAATCAGTCGTTCTTTTCTCTCGCCTTTTGCAATAAGACAGATATCTTCTCTGGGCAGTTCTCTCATGCCCCACAGGAAATATGCACCAATTGCTCCAGCCCCGATGACTCCTACTTTTGTGATTTCCATAGCTCTCTCCTCCTATTTGATTCCTGCCAGAAGTATGACGCTCCATACCGGTATTGCAATGATTGAAAATAATGTAGAAAGTACAACGCATTTGGCTGCACTGATTTCATCCGCCTCGTATTTAGCCGCAAGAAGCGAGGTCGTAGAACCTGCCGGCATACTGGTCAGCAATACCGAGACACCTGTGATTAATGGATCTACCTGTAATAAATGACAACCAATATAGATAACCAATGGCATCAGGACTAGCCGGATCAGATTGTAATATAACTGCTTGAGCGTAATCAGACTCTTAAAATCCACCCCTACCAATATCGTCCCTATATACATCATGGTCATTGCAGTTGTACAGTTGCTCAGTGACAATACCGCTTTATAAATAGGAGATGGTATCGTGATATGGAATATCATAATGATAAATCCAAGGTAAGTAGCAATCATGCTGGGGTGTGTCAGTATCTTCTTGTATGCCTTTTTCTTATCTGTTTCTTTGGTAAAATAAGATACACCCGCCGTCCACATCACGACTCTCTGAGGAAGCAGGAAAACGGATGCAAATAATAATCCTGTATCTCCAAATACACCTTCTGACATCGGATTACCAAGGAATCCGGAGTTGGAGCATACCGTTGCGTACTGATAGACTTCCTTCTCCCCCGGATTCATCCGATTATACATGACTCTACAGATGAACAATGCCATAATCTGTACAAAGATTGCAATTGCAAGAAGAATTGCGAAGTCATTCCAATGATCCGTTCCCAGCTCTGTTGTAAAAGCCTTGATAATGTTACATGGAAGGATTGCGTATAGCAATATATCTGTAATGCTTTTCTTGCCTGCATCTGTAATAAAACCGAACTTGCGGAGGAGAAAACCTGTCATAATGAGCAGAAACATCATACCCATCAGATTTAGTAATGTCGTAAACAAATAACCACCTCTTATTTCACAAGTTCATATCTGCACCGTCCTGTCGTACGATATTCGTTGAAGTTCTCCAATGTTGTGTCTGACTGATTTCTGTCTGCCTCATCAGTATAGAATGCCGTGTGCATGGTAAAAAGAAAATTCTCATGCTTTAACAATTCATCCAATATGGGAAGATCATTCTGTCCCTGCGGTTTTCTAAGAGTCTCCTCTCCTTCGATTACATCCAAGGCAACGCCTCCCAGCTTACCACTGTTAAGTCCATCCAGAATCGCCTGTGTATCGAACAATCCACCTCTTGCTACATTGATAAGCAGGACTCCCGGCTTCATCTTCTCTATTGTCCGGGCATTCACCATATGATGATTTTCCTTATTATAAGCACAGTGATAAATAATCACATCACATTTGGCATAGAGTTCATCAATAGATACATACTCTGCCATCTGTTTTACTTCATCTCTTTCATCCGGGCTGCAGGCATATATTTTCTTTGGTCCAAATCCGGTAAGGATCTTAATGGTTGTTGTCCCGATTCTTCCGGCACCCACAATGCCAATCACCTGATTGCGGACTTCCGACCCCATCAGTCCATTCAAAGACATATTATATTGGGATATATTCTCAAACTGCGTCCTCAATTTTCTCAGAGAAGCCAGCAGAAGCATCACTGCATGTTCTGCTACTGCATTGGGAGAATAGAAAGGAACATTCGCTGCCTTCAATCCATATTTTTTCATGGCTGCAAGATCAAAATGATCATAGCCGGCAGAACAGGTCACTACATATTTCACTCCCACTTCACTGACCTTCTTCCAGAAGATATCTCCATCATTCTTGAAAGGAGAGAAAAGAAAACCTTCACAGCCTCTTAATTTCTCTACATTTTCCAGCGTAGGTGGACAATCCAGATCCACAAACTCAATATCGCCATTATATTTCTTTACACTCTCAGCAAATCTTGCAGCGCCGCCTCTGAGTGAATTAAACATACCTACTTTCATCCCTGACACCTTCCTTATGATTACTTATGCATATTTCAGTCTTTTGCTGGCTGCATTGACCAGTATTACAAGCAGATAACATACAATGAAGTATCCTGCTGCTTCCATAGCGTATACGGTAAAGATTCCACTAAGACTTGTTGAGTTGACCATGACCGTATTGCAGGTAAACAAGTATTCAAAAATATTAATAGATGCCAGAAGGGAAGTACTCTTAATAATAGAAACAATCTGTGACATCATGGATGGGATAACTGCCCTGAATGCCTGTGGAAGAACAATAAACCGTAATATCTTAAAGAAGCTGTACCCTTGGGAATAACCGGCTTCGAACTGTCCTTTGGAGATATTATTCAGACCGCCTCTGACAATCTCACAGACATACGGAGCAGATACAACGCTCAGACTTACTACCCCCAGGTTGAAGCCGCCGCCCTTTACGAAAAAACGAAACATCAATATCCACAACAACTGCGGTGTACAGCGGAAGATTTCCACATAAATCGTTGCTATTATGTTCAAAAAACCTGTCTTTCCTTTACAATATGTCTTGGCAAGCGCCAGAATCGTACCTAACAGGATAGCAATGACACTTGCACATACGGCAATCTCCAGTGTAAGCTTCATACCACCTAACATATAGGTTAAATTGTCTGCTGTAAGTACACTTTTCATATTATGCCACCTCCATCACTGTTTTCTTCCTTCTTTTCTTCTCTCCGGGATTTCTGGCTGCATTTCTTTCAAATACTTTTACAAGCATTGCCAATGGGAAACATACTGCAAAATACATGGCAGCTGCAATGAGGTATCCCTGGAAATATCCTGTATATCCAACACTCTTATCTGCGTAATACATCAGATCTAGACCAACTACCATAGCAAGGGTAGATGTGTTCTTCAGCAAAGCCAATGTCTGGCTTGTAAGAGGAGGAAGAACCATTTTCAATGTCTGCGGAAGGATAATGTAGAGCATTGCCTGATTCTCCGTGTAGCCCTGTGAAAAGGCTGCCTCTTTCTGGCCTGTGGGTACTGCCTGTATACCGGAACGGATAACCTCTGCAATATAAGCACCGTGATACAAACCTACACCGAAGATGCCGATGACAAACTTGGAGAGTCTGTATGTCTTAGACATATGTAATATCTGCTTAATGATCACCGGAACTCCTACGTAAAAGAAGAAGAACTGGATAGTAACAGGTGTATTCTGAAAAAACTGTACATATATCTGATAAATAGCCTTAAGAACCTTATTCTCCTTGGTAGAGATCAACCCCAGCAAAATACCGATTGCCATGGCTATGAGCCAGCCTACCACTGTTACCTTTAATGTCATTCCAAATCCTGCCAGATAATCCGGGAAGTCCTGAAATGATCTTTCCCATCTCCAGGGATCTAATAAACTCTCCAGCATATCGCCACCACCTTTATCTCATCTGTTTCGCTGCATCTATCATTCCTGATTACTGCATTGCTGCTACTTCTTCATCAGTCAGGATGCCCCATTTAGCCTTTAATTCATCAAGTCTGCCTGATTCCTTCAGTTCTGTTAATGTATCATCCATGAACTTGGTCAGTTCATCATTGCCGAGCTTTAATGCAATACCGATATCCTGTACTCCAAATGCATCTTCCGTCAGCATCATGGAATCATCCATATAAGCTATCAGACCTGTACGGTCTACAGAGTAAGCATCAATCTGACCAGTCTTTAAGGCTGCAACACCATCTGAAATGTACTGGAAATCCTGTACTTCATAATTTACATCAATACCTTTGTCCTTTGCATACTGCTCAATCAGTTCTGCTGTTGTAGTACCCTGTCCAACGCCGATTACAAAACCATCCATATCTGCCAGTGTCTTAGCTCCTGAATCCTTGCTTACCATGAATGTGACCGGTTCAAGACGGTACTGCTGTGTGAAATTCCATGATTTCTTTCTCTCATCTGTTACTGTGAATGAAGCTATAACACAGTCAAGCTCTCCATTATCAAGCAGGCCACCTCTTGTTTTGGCTGTAACAGAAGTGAACTCACAAAGCTTATTGGCTACAGCTTCATCATAGGTGCAGTCAAAAATCTTAGCTGCCATCTCATATGCCACATCAATATCATACCCTTCATATTCCCCTGTAGCCGTATTGATCATGCCAATGTTTACAGTATCTGACTTGGCGCCAACCTTTAATTTACCGGCTGCCTTGATATCTTCTACTGTTCTCTGTCCTGAAGATGATGTACCTGCACTCGCACTTTCTGAGCTGCTGCCACATCCTGTAAGAGCCCCTAATGTAACTACTGCTGCCATCACTGCTGCTAAAAATCTTTTCTTCATAACTTTGTCCTCCTCATTTCGTGTTTCTTCCTATATATAATGTTTCATTGTAACTAATGTAATATCTTACTAAAGAATATCTTGGTACGTTCATTCTTGGGATTACCGAATACTTCCTCCGGTGTTCCTTCCTCTACAATCTTGGCACTGTCCAGGAAAATGACTCTGTCTGCAACCTGTCTTGCAAATCCCATCTCATGTGTTACGCAGATCATTGTGATGTCTTCCTTGGAAAGCTGTACCATAACATCCAGTACTTCGTTTACCATCTCAGGGTCCAGTGCACTGGTCGGCTCATCAAAAAGGATAATCTCCGGATGTGTTACCAATGCCCTTGCAATGGCTACACGTTGCTGCTGTCCACCGGAGAGATTCTGCGGATAAGCATCTGCTTTATTGGCAAGCCCTACACGATCCAGATACTCCATTGCCGTCTTCTCTGCTTCTTTCTTCGGCACTTTATGAAGCTTGATCGGTGCCATCGTCAGATTCTGTAATACAGTCTTATGTGGGTATAGATTGAATTGCTGGAATACCATTGCCATGTGATCTCTGGACATCTGAATCCAGTTCTTCTGAGTTACCAGCTCTCCTCCAATATAGATTTCTCCACTGGTAGGTTTCTCCAGATGATTGATGCACCGGATCAAGGTACTCTTACCACTTCCGCTAGGTCCTAAGATAACCAGCTTCTCACCTCTTTTGATTGTGAGGTTGATGTCATCCAACACCTGTAAGTCTCCGTATCTTTTTCGTAAATGCTCAATTCTGATCATTTCATTTCCGTTTTCCATACCCTATCACTCCAATCTGTTTATCTGACCTAAGTAAAACAAAAGGAGCCAACGAATCTCTTCGTTAGCTCCCTTGCTATCTATTTGATAGGCACCATTCTATACAAGTGCAGGATGAAAATCAAATACCAATATTTTGAAGGAGGTATAATAATTTTATTATACCGTGACTATTCAGAGCCATATAAGCAAAAGGAAAGCTGTGAAACAGCGATTTTGCGCATGGGGTTCTGAATAGTTACGTTATATCTCTAATTTTTCTTCATAAATACATAAAAATATGAGTGTGTGGAATACTTCAAAGTAACTTGAAGTTTGTTTGAAGTGAGATTGAAGTTGACTTTGAAGTGAGTTTGAAGTAACATTGAAGTAACTTATCTACTGGGAGGAAATAACATATGTTTTTGGAAGAAATCATAGATAATGTTCAATTGGAAAATGATAAATTCGAATGCAAAGGTATTCTAAATCGTGAAGATGTTATAGGATGGTTAAAAACAATTGCCGGATTTGCCAACGCATCCGGAGGTGATTTTTATATTGGAGTTGAGGATAAAACAAATAAATTAATCGGATTTGATCGCAAAACTGCAGATAATGAACGAAACTATTTTAATAACCAGGTCAATGAACATCTGACCCCAAGACCACAGATGAAAACTTCTTTTATTCGATATGAAATCAAAAATGATGAAAGATTTATTATTCGGGTTACAATACCAGAATCTGTTGTGAAACCAATTATACTAAAATATAAAAATATTCCATCTATATTTATGCGTCGTGACGGCTTTACCAACGGCGCTACGTATGAGGAAATCATAGAAATGAGCATACAGAGCAAAAATACTCAGTATGATATACTGACATCAGATACCATATATGATCCTGCTCAATTCACAACTCTACGAAGCTTCTATAAGAATCACAATGACGGTCATGAATTAAAGGAAAAATTTCTAAATTCCATAGGCTTTTATAACGAAGAACGCTTTCTGTCAAATGGAGCTGTCCTATTCGCAGATAATTATAGTGGTGAAAAAACTGCCGTTCAGTGCTCCGTCTTCTCCGGCTTTAATAAAGGCAGTGAAAGGATTATCACAATCAATCGCTTTCATGGAAATATCATTGCTACCATTCAATATATGATAGATTTTGTAAATCAGCGAATGAACCATTCTATGATAAAACTGGATTATGTACGCCAGAATATTGATTCCTATCCTCAGCGTGCCTTATTTGAAGGTATCATCAATGCAGTAGCTCACAGAGATTATTACTTAGACGGAACACAAATTCAGATTGATATGTTCAAAGACAGGCTTGAAATATCCTCACCTGGTGGATTTTATCGAGGTGAAAAGCTGGGTAAAACATACAACCTGTCAGGTATCATTTCTAAAAGAAGAAATGAATTAATTGCTAATATCCTTGTAGCATGTAATGTAATGGAAGCTGCCGGTACCGGATTTGATAAAATTATCGAGGAATATAAAGATGCCAATGAGGCACATAAACCCTATATATATTCTTCTTCCGACCATTTTACCTTAGTACTCCCTGATCTGACATATGACAGCGGTTTAGAAGACGCAAATACTCCTGTATTAACATTTGTTCCAGTCCCTAATGGTACAGAGCTGGATGAAAAAGTATTGTCCTTCTGCTATCTGAAAGCCCATAAAGTATCAGAAATTGCAGAGTATCTGGGTATCAGCGATTCAACATATCTGCGCAAGCAGATCCTGGGTAATCTGGAATCCCATGGATATCTTGAAAAAGACAAGTTGTCGCGCGCCATGTACTACAAAACCAACCCAGATATGGTTGAGTTAAAATAAAAATATGTCTATTCCAGCAAAGGGAACTTGAATGTTTCTTTATTAGTTCCCTTTGTATTTTACTTATATAACACATTCCTTCATTACTCTCAGCACATTTCCACTGGCGAACTTATCCAGCTGTCTCTGTGTCAGTCCTTTCTTATGAAGGACATCAAATAAACGTTCCATTTGTGCTGGATGGCTAATCTCCAGATGACCGCTTACACCGTCAAAATCTGTTCCCAGTGCAATACAGTCTTCTCCTCCGACTTTGAGCATATACAACACATGGCTTGCCAGATATCCTACTGTACTATCGGGCTGCGCTCCTCTTGGAACTACAAAATCAGGACAGAAATTCAGCCCTGCTACGCCGCCTTTTTCAGATAATATCCGAATCATCTCATCTGTGAGATTTCTTGGATGGGCAGTCAATTCCCTACAGTTGGAATGAGACGCTATGAATGGTTTCGTACTGTATCTTGCCACATCCATAAAACCTCCATCTGACAAATGCGATACATCTACCATAATTCCCAGCCGATTCATCTCTCCAATTGCTTCTATGCCAAAATCTGTCAGTCCTTTGGACATGATTTCGGGTTCCTTTGAGTTGGGATATCCGAAACAGTTCGCATAATTCCATGTCAGCGCAATTGCCCTCACTCCCTGTTCATACAGAAACAAAAGTCTATCCATCCTGCCTTGTACCATTCTTCCGTCTTCTACAGTCAACACCGCTGAAGATAAGCCTTTGCTCCAATTGTTCATAATATCTGTAGCATTTTCCGCCATTGCAATCACATCCCTGTGCATGGCAACCTCTTTTCGCAGATTCTCAGCCAATATTGCAAAGAACTCTTCATCTGAAGGCATAGCAGGTCTTAGTGTTCCATCTGCATATGGAACATCTCTTGGCGGGAAGAACACGGCAAAGAACTGACACATTTGTTTTGCTTCCTGCATCAGCTTTATACTTTGCATACCTTCCCCATCATAAAGGCTGGAAGCCCCCTGTGTAAAAGTTCTCTGAAGCGTATCGCAATGCATATCAATATAGGAATTCATAGAAATCCCCCTTCCTGTTACTTAATACAAATATATTCTATCATATTCTTTTTTCTTTTTCATTACATGCAAAAAGTGCCTGCAGAACATCATTCTACAGACACCTTCATCTTGTATGCTATGTAATTATGGATTACTCGCTCTTTACTGCGTTCTTATATACTCTGTTCAATGCAACAGGGTGATACTCTACGCCTGTTACCTTGGAGGATAACATTTCTGCGTTGCACTGTGTATACAGCGGGAAGATTACGGCATTATCCATAACAAGCTTCTCTGCATCATAGAGCCTTGCCCAGCGCCCCTCTGCATCTGTACACAGATCACCTGTGGTACATTCATCGATCATTGCATCAAATTCTGCATTGCTCCAGAAGCCATAGTTATTGGAGTTGCCTGTTACCCACATACCCAGATAGGTCATAGGGTCTGCGTAGTCAGGTCCCCAACGTGTCAGACCGATTTCAAAAGTACCTTCCTGCATATCCTGCAGTCTCTGCTTCTTTGGCTCGATAACCAGATTTACAGTAAATCCAGGCAAGGTTGTCTCCCACTGCTCCTTGATTACCTGCGCTACCTTCTGAGGTGCATCATCTGCATCCACGACCATATCAAGGCTAAGCTCTGTGATTCCCAGCTCTTCTAAGCCTTTTGCCCAGTAATCAGCTGCTTTGGCAGCATCATAAGAGCATACATCTGCAAATTGGGTCTGGTCTGCCGCAAAATCAGAACCATCAGGACCTGTCGCAAACTGAGGCGGCACAGCCGTATAAGTAGGTTTCGAACCATCCTTCAATACATCATTGGTGATTGCTTCACGGTCAATAGCCATGGTAAGCGCAAGACGAATATTTAAGTTAGCCAACTCTGGTACATTTCTAATATTAGGCGCAATATACCATAAATATCCGGCACCAATAGAGAGGAATTCAGGGTCATCCTTTACCTGATCTACCTGTTCACCATTGATGAGCGTGGTATCCAGAGCACCTGTCTGATAACTCATCAGAGCCTGCTGGGAATCCTGAATTACCTGATAATGAAGTCCTGATAAAGCAATCTTATCTGCATCATAGTAATAAGGATTCTTGCTCAAATGTATTGTGGTTGCTGCCGGTTCATAAGAATCCAGCACAAACGCACCATTTGCCAGTGTTGTCTCCGGGCTGCTGGCGAATGTATCCGCACAGGTATTGTAGAACTCTTCATTTACAGGATAAAAAGTCGGGAAATACATCAGAGAAAGGAAGTAGCTCACCGGAACGTTCAGCTCTACCTGTAAAGTGGTGTCATCCAGTGCTGTAACTCCAAGTTCACTCTTATCTTTTTCACCAGCAATGATCTCTGCCGCATTCTTTACCTGACCAATATCACTCATCATGTAAGAATACTCACACGCATTCTTAGGGTCTACCGCCCTCTGCCAGCCAAATACAAAATCTGCCGCAGTGACTTCCACACCGTTGCTCCATTTCGCATCATCACGCAGATGAAATGTATATGTCAGGCCATCTTCCGAAAGCTCATAGCTTTCAGCAATGGCAGGTATCGGCGCACCTTCTGCGTCCATTTGCATCAGACCATCTGTAAAATCTGCAATTACTTCAAAGGATGTACCATCCTGTCCAATCTGTGGATCAAGAGATTCCACCGGAGTTTCAATCATAATATTCAAGTCATTTGCTGCCGTTTCTGAAGAAGTATCAGAAGCGCCAGTCTCTGTCGTTGCAGCAGCTTCCGTTGTCGTTGTGGTAGAAGCTGTGCTGCCCGTTGATCCGCAACCTGTCAGGCTGGCTGCTATCATAGAGGCAATGATAGTAACTGTCATCAATTTTCTTTTCATAAGCATCCTCCTTATAATAATATAACGCAACAAAGTATTACCATAGTAACGCTTCGTTGCGTTAAAGCAAAGTCTAGCACAACTTTTATAAAAAAGCAAGCATAAACTGTGTTCTTTTTATTAGATAGCTGCTTTTACTTCTGTAACTGCTTCTGTCATTGCATATGGATCAAGAACTCTATTCAACTCCTTTTCAGAGAGTAACTTCTCTGCAAGAACCAGCTCTCTGACTGTTCTGTTCTCTTTTAATGCTCTCTTGGCAATCTCGGCAGATTTTTTATATCCGATGTAAGGACACAGTGCAGTAGCAATACCGGCACTGCTTTCCATTAATGTCTTACAACGATCGCGATTGGCAGTGATTCCAACGATACAATTATCAATCAGAGTCTTTACTGCGCCTTCCAGTGTCTGAATTGATTCAAAAAGGTTATAAAACAGTACGGGTTCAAAGGCATTCAGCTCCATCTGTCCGGCTTCTGCAGCCATCGTAATGGTCGTATCATGTCCGACAACCAGGAAAGCAACCTGCGTTACAACCTCAGGAATGACAGGATTTACTTTACCTGGCATAATGGAAGAACCATTCTGTTTTGCAGGGAGATTGATTTCTCCTAATCCTGTCCTCGGACCGGATGAGAGCAGACGCAGATCATTGCACATCTTTGATAAGTTCACAGCACAGGTCTTCACAGCCCCCGATACAGCCACAAAACCATCCAGATTCTCTGTGGCATCAAACAAATCTGCTGCCTGTGAAAGAGGATAGCCGGTAATTCTTGCAAGACAGGGAACTACATTGTAGAAATATGCATCTGATACATTAATTGCTGAACCAATCGCTGTACCACCAAGATTTACTGTATACATTTCCTTACAGGAATCTGCAATTCTCTTTCTGTCACGTTCTACCATGGAAGCATATGCATGAAAAGTCTGACCCAGACGCATAGGTACTGCATCCTGAAGCTGTGTACGTCCCATCTTGATCACATCATCAAAGGCAGTTGCCTTAATTGTCAACTCTCTCTTTAATCTGTCAAGCTCTGTCAATAATGGTTTCAATAGATCAAGCACGGTAAGCTTACCTGCTGTAGGAATGACATCATTGGTAGACTGCGCCATATTTACATGATCGTTAGGATGTACTCTGGTATAACCACCCTTTTCTCCACCAAGCAGTTCATTCGCACGGTTGGCGATTACTTCATTCATGTTCATATTTGCACTGGTTCCTGCACCGCCCTGAATCGCATCTACAATAAATTCTTCACGAAATCTTCCCTTGATGACTTCATCACAGGCGCGGATAATTGCCTCTGCATAACCGGCATCCAATGCAAATGCATCACGGTTCGTTATTGCTGCTGCTTTCTTAATCCTTGCCAGATTCTCCAGAAATACCGGATTCATAGGTGCTCCTGTAATTGAGAAATTCTCCTTTGCTCTCAGTGCCTGTACTCCATAATATGCTTCCTCTGGTACTTCCATTGTTCCGATTGAATCTGCTTCCATACGTGTTCTCATAATCTTCTCCTCATTTCTGCGCAAAATCGCTGTTTCTGCTTATGCGGTTACTTCGCCATATAAATTGTGTCAAATATGCTTGTGAACAAACATATTCTGCCTCAATTTGCATGGCTCTGATCAGCTTCAAAATATGGTACGAGATTATACCCACCAAAAACACTTGTAAATACTTTTAATTCAAAACGTTATTCAAAAACAAATTTTGCCAATTTTAGATTAATTATTTTAATATTTTCTAAATTTCACTTAATTTTGTTAAGTGTGCATATTGTAATTTTACAAATATGAGAGTACACTTATCTATCATAAAACATAACATTCAACATTAAAAATGCTGATTATATAGGCTTTTATACTGTACGTACAGCTCCCATAAAACGCACGCAAATACATCTTCACAATACACAAACAAACTTTGCGAAGCCGACTCTCAAAGTAACAGAATTGTGCGCCCTGGTCTGTGGTGTATTGTGAAAGCAACACAGACCTGCACAATTCGTCCCTCTCCATTCCCTAAAGGAGGCATATACATGGAACACACCCTGGATTCAATTGATAAGAAGATTATAGAAATTCTGCAGGCAAATGCCCGCACCCCCATTAAAGATATTGCATCCGAAGTCTTTCTTTCCTCGCCCGCAGTCTCTTCCCGCATTGAGAAAATGGAAAAAGCAGGCATTATCTCCGGGTATCATGCCCAGATCAATTACCTGCTTTTTGGTTATCATATCAAAGCTTTTATTAATTTGGAAGTAGAGCCATATCAGAAGAAAGAATTCTATCCCTTCATTCAGGCAATCCCCAATGTCATCGAATGTAACTGTGTCACCGGAGACTATGCCATGCTTATCGAAGTAGCATTCCAGACAACAATCGAGCTGGATCACTTCATCAATGAACTGCAGCACTTTGGCCGGACCAAGACACTGATTGTATTCTCTACCTCTGTGGAACACAGGGATGTTCCTGTTGTATGACATTATGATGCCCATAGCCTAGTGTACTGTATCACTGACATTTCACCAAATAACTTGTATAAGTTTTCATCTGCTGCGTTGTCGTCAATCGACGTAGCCACCGCTACGCCTCATTCCTCCGCCTTGCAGACTGAAAATTTATCCTGCGTTATTTAGCTGAAAGTCAATGATACAGTACACCAGTGTATCCCAAGGTTTTTACACATTTTTGAAAAAGGAGTGAAAATATGATAGCAAACAAAACAAACGTATCTTCAGCCAAATCAAGGTACCGTGATATCAGCACAGCAGCACTTCATATTATAGCCATGCTGTTTATGCTGATGGACCATCTCTGGGCTACTCTTCTCCCGGCGCAGGACTGGCTGACCTGTGTTGGAAGGGTGGCATTCCCTATTTTTGCATTTATGGCAGTAGAGGGGTATTTTCATACTCATAGCTTCAAAAAATATGCACAGCGGTTACTGGTGTTCGCACTTCTGTCAGAAATACCATTTGATCTGATGTATGGCGGAACATGGTTTTATCCTGTTCACCAAAATGTAATCTGGACATTCCTGCTTGGTCTGTCAGGAATCCATCTGATGGAGACCGTTCACAAAAAGCAAAAGCCCTGGGCTTATGTGACGGTTTCTGTGGTGGTTGTGATATTGGGAAGTGTGCTTGGAACCTTAGGCATGGTAGATTACTACGGTGCCGGTGTACTCACTGTATTTATTTTTTATTTTTTCAGAGGCCGGAAATGGTGGTGTCTGGCAGGTCAGATACTTGCACTTTACTGGATAAATGTAAAAATGCTGGGCGGACTTATGTATCCAATCCGGTTATTCGGAATGGATATGGAACTCTGCCAACAGGGGCTTGCATTGCTGGCACTGATTCCTATCTGGCTGTACCGCGGACGGCAGGGATATCATAGCAAGGCATTCCAGTATATCTGCTATGCGTTTTATCCGGTACATATGCTGATACTTGTACTGCTTTTAAATTATGCAAATAAGTAACCGGCTCTATGATAATAATGCCTTATCATTGGCAAATTCTTCGCCGCTGACACGCTCAAACTGATGAAGAAGGTCTTCTACTGTAAGTTTCTTCTTCTCTTCTCCAGCAATATTCAGGATGACTTTGCCCTCATGCATCATAATCAGACGATTGCCATGGGCAATGGCATCCCGCATATTGTGTGTGACCATCATTGCCGTCAGATGATTCTCTGCAATAATCTTATCCGATATCTCCAACACCTTCGCTGCTGTCTTAGGGTCCAGCGCTGCCGTATGCTCATCCAGTAAAAGAAGCTTTGGCTTCTGAATAGATGCCATCAGCAGAGTGATTGCCTGTCTTTGCCCACCTGAGAGCAGACCAACCTTGCTGGTCAGTCTGTCTTCCAGTCCAAGATTGAGCGTTTTAAGCATCTCTCTATAAGTGTCTCTCTCTGCCTTGGTGATGCCCCAGGTCAACCTTCTGGCCTTACCACGTCTGGCAGCAATCGCCATATTCTCTTCAATTGACATTGTTGTTGCAGTTCCTGTCATAGGGTCCTGAAATACACGACCAAGGTACTTTGCCCTCTTATACTCTGAAAGTCTGGTCACATCATCGCCGCCTATATAGATTCTTCCAGAATCTACCGGCCATACACCTGCCACCGCATTCAGTGTTGTGGATTTACCGGCTCCATTACCACCGATCACCGTTACGAATTCTCCCTCTTCCAGAGTCAGATTAACACCGCATAATGCCTTTTTCTCATTAATTGTTCCTGCATTAAATGTCTTATATACGTCTTCAATTCTTAACATCTCTGCCATTATTTCGCACCTGCTTTCTTTTTACTGTTTTCCTTCAGATACGGAATCGCCAGGAAAATGGCTACCACGATAGCTGAGAACAGTTTCAGGTCATCGGACGGGAATTTCAGCCATAATACAATGCTCAATACGAGATAATAGATGATCGCGCCTGCAATGACCGAGAATAATGTCCATGCAAAAGCCATTTTCTTACCGGCTGTGAGCTTGCCAAACAGAACTTCACCAATAATAACGGCTGCAAGTCCAATTACAATGGCTCCACGCCCCATATTGACATCTGCTGCGCCCTGATACTGTGCATAAAGTCCACCTGCAAGTCCTACCAGTCCATTGGAAATCATCAGTGCAAGTACTGTATGGAAGTCTGTATTGATACCCTGTGCCCTTGCCATCTGCTTGTTACATCCGGTTGCACGGATTGCATGGCCCTGCTCTGTTCCAAAATACCAGTACAGAATTGCTACTACTACGACACAGAATAAGATACAGGTCGTAAAGACACGAATCTTGGTTGCTGTAGAATCTGACACGTAACGAAGTGATACTACCAGATTATATTTATCCACACTAACTGCCTGATTGGAACAGCCCATAATATTCAGATTAATAGAATACAGAGAAATCTGGGTAAGAATACTTGCCAGAATCCCAGGAATCCCTAACGCAGTATGTAAAATACCCGTTACAAAACCGGCTGCCATACCAGCCAAAAAAGCAAAAATCAAAGCCAGCCACGGATTCATCCCGCCACGGATCAACATGACCGCAACTGCGCCGCCTGTTGCCAGTGAGCCATCTACTGACAGATCTGCAAAATCCAGTAATTTATAAGTAATATACACGCCTAACGCCAGTAAGCCCCATATTAACCCCTGTGCGCAGGACCCCGGCAGTGAACGGAATAATGCCGCCGGATTTAATGATGATAAATATGCTGTTAAAAGCAAATGAAACCCTCCCTTTTGAAGCATAGAGAGCTTCCCGAAGGAAACTCTCCCATTTTAGCACTTCTGTTTTAATTTTTTATTCTGCTGCGATCGCTGTATATCCGTCAGGAATTGTAACACCAAGCTGTTCTGCGATAGAAGCATTGTATTCCTTCGTTACCTGAGGTGCATATTCAATATTCATTGTTGTAATATCTGCGCCATTTACAAGAATATCATATGCCATCTCACCAGCCTTGTATCCGATATCATAGTAGCTGATGGAAAGTGTTGCAATCCCACAGCCCTTACAGATACCTTCCTCACCTGCAATAACAGGAATTCCTGCTGGAAGTGTAATATTGTTGATTGTCTCTGTATTACCTGCCATTGTATTATCTGTAGGAATATAGATCACATCTACTTCTGTAACCGCTGTCTGTACGACAGATGCAATATCATTGGAATCAGCCGCTGTATATTCTTTGTAAGAAATATTGTCTGCATCCAGTGCCTTCTCGAACTCTGCAGCCTGATACTTGGAGTTAGGCTCTGCTGAACAGTACAGAATACCAACTGTCTTGGCCTCCGGGAAAAGCTCTGCCAGCATCTTCTCCTGTTCTGCAATTGGAGCCAGATCTGATGTACCGGAGATATTTCTACCTGTAGCACCTGTCCAGTCATCAATTTCCAGAGCTGTTGCATAGTCCGTAATAGATGTACCCAGAATAGGAATTGTACTGGTTGCAGCACCTGCACACTGCAGAGCTGTTGTTGCATTAGCAAGAATCAGATCATAATTGCCTGCTACGAAATTATTACTGATGGTTGCACAGTTAGCCTGCTCACCCTGGGCATTCTGTAAGTCGAACTTCACATGATCGGCTCCAAGCAGTTCTGTCAGGGCTGCCTCAAAGCCTTCACTGGCTGCATCCAGAGCCGGATGCTCCAACTGCTGCAAAATACCGATCTGATATACCTTATCAGAATCCGTTGCTGCTGTTTCTGTTTTAGTTTCAGTTTTCGTCTCTGTCTTGGTTTCTGTTGCTGTGTCTGCAGGGGCTGCAGACTCCTCTGTTGTACTTCCGCATGCGGCCAGTGACATAACCATAGCTGCTGACATGGCAACAGACATGAGCTTGTTCAATTTTTTCATAACATATTCCTCCATTCCCTTTCGCATATGCGCTTTAACGCATAAACGCTTTAACGCTTTTAATAAGCAAATTATAAATACGAATAAGAATTAAGTCAATACGTTTATATCAATAAATAATATGAAAAATGCAGCCCGACCTAAGTCAGACTGCCCTTTTTCGTTCCTATACATTTTATACAAGGCTGTACTCCATCATTTCGTATAACAAACGACTGTTTTCCGTAATTTCTGCGGGAAGCAGTGCTCTTGCCACACATTTTGGCTCTTCATCCGGATTATCCTCTCTGCTCAGATAGGCATAGTCTCCATCCAGCCTTGCCACTGTATAATATACTTTATCCAGTAACATAGTATTTACCCTATGCAAGAATCTCTTTTACAACTGCTGCGATCTTGTCACACTTGCAGTTAGCAAAGAAATATTCGCTGAACTTCTCTCCGCTCAGAGCGCCCTTTACAAGCTCTCTGTCAAGCTTTGGAAGAATATCGCACAGATCATTATGTGTGATTTCCTTTACCGCATCCAGAATCTTCTTGTTACGCTGTTCAGGAACAACTCTTTCCTTAGGATATCCGCCACCGCCCGGTGTGCAGAATAACTTCTCAAAGATGTATTCCAGATTCAGCTCGCCGCCCCATCCGAAATTCTCAGCAAAAGGCAGAGCTACACAGTTTCCATCATTTACCTGGGAAAACAGATATGCATCAAGAGGGGACTCAACATGTCCGCAAAGTACCTTAGGGAATGCGTTGCATGCAAGCATAGCGCCTTCACCTGTACCACATCCTGTAATGACAAAATCTGCTGCACCTGAATTTAATAAAACTGCTGCAAGAATACCATTCTGTACATAAGTAAGCTGGTGCTCATCCTCTGCAGAATACATTCCATAATTGAATACTTCATGTCCCATAGGTTCTACGACCTTCTTTAATGTCTCACATACCATTGCATTCTTAGCAGCCTGGCTGTTCTCGTTAATTAATGCGATCTTCATAGTAATCTCCATTTCTGCGCTGTTTTTCACATAATCATCGGGCTGGCAGCGCATGCCCTGATTATCCTAAGTATAACATGGTTTCCATGTAAAACAAAGTCTCTAAAATGAGATTTCTATGCATTATTGACCTTTCAGTTACTGTACACAGGTAGTATGCCGCGAAGTGTTTTCATGCAGATTATGCATGAAAATCACGAGTTTGCATGCGCCAAAATCAATGCAATTGATTTTGTGTGCATAAATTGTTGCTGGAACGAGGTACGAGTGAACAGTAACACCTTTCATGGTTTTTCCAATAGAATATTTTTCACAATTTAGGCATATATTTTTTTAATTTTTTGTTAAAAATACACACTATTTATTGCTTTGAACTGGTAATTACGGTATATTATAGATGTGATGTAAGTGTGCTGTCACAGTACAATAAGACAGCCATAGGAGGTTTATTATTTTGTCTGAAACCATAGAATCAAAGCATGTCAAAATTCCTCAGGAAGAATACGATCAGCTCGTAGAACCTTATCGTGAAGCTATGACACGCCTTGAAGTAAGAATCAATGGTCTAAATGAAGATTATCGTAAGAAATACCGCGACTACCCGATACATAATGTTCAGGCACGTATCAAAAGCCGCAAAAGCATAGAAAAGAAACTCATTCACAGAGAGCTTCCTGTCTCCGCAATCTCTGCCAAGGAGAATCTGACAGACATTGCAGGAATCCGTGTGATCTGTTATTTCATTGAAGATATCTACAGTATTCTGTCTCTGGTCAGAACCCAGACAGATCTGTTGATTCTGAAGGAGAGTGACTATATCACCAATCCCAAAGCCAGCGGATATAAAAGCTACCATATGGTGCTCGGCGTCCCTGTATACAGAATTGAGGGTATGCAATATTACCCTGTGGAGATTCAGTTCCGTACTTTATCCATGGATCTGTGGGCAAGTATGGAACACCGCATCTGCTACAAGGGGGAGACTCCGGAAGAAACAGCCGAAGCATTTCAATATTATTCTGAGGAGCTGTCACAGATGGAACGTAACATGAAGCATCTGTTAGATGAGATTAGAAAGGATAATCCCCAGGAACCAACACAATAGTCCACTTAGATGCAAAAAGCAGATACCCTTTCCTTTGAAGAGGTATCTGCTTTCTTTTAGTTCTGACCGCAGTTTCTGTACTGAATCGGTGTCATGTTATATTTCTTCTTAAAGAGTCTGTTAAAATGCTCTACATTCTGATAGCCCACTGTATATGCAATATTCTCTACTGTCATATTACTGTTCTTCAGTAATGTTCTTGCCTTTTTCATACGAATTCCCTGTACGAAATCACCAAAGGTCTTACCGGACTTATCCTTGATATACTTGGAAATATACGGCTCAGATAAATGGAACTGTTCTGCCATATCTTCCAGTGTCACGGTCTGGTAGTTAGCCTGTATGTAATTCTGCATGGCTATGAGACGTTCATCCTGCACAGTGTCCTTTACCTGAATCTCAGGCAGCTGGTTCACTGCAACGACCAGTGCATTGATGGATGACTTGATAATATCGTCATCAATACCTACGCCCCAATACATCTTGCCCTGACAGGTAATTCCCACATAGGACATTGCCTTGGAGGAAGACCCTTTGGAAAGGGCATGCTCTTCATATACGGATAATTCATAGCTGATTCCAAAATATTGTTTAATCGTATTGGATACTGCATCCAGACGTCCATTACCATTGGCTTCAACAGTATGCATCTGATTATCCTGTACAATCGTAGATTCTGCCATAATACCATTGATCTGCTTGAAATGGCATTCCGGAATCTGGAAGTAAGGCTGTCTTGTGACATATTTATCCTCAAAAATCTCATATACCCACTGAGGTGTTAATTCCTTGTGCTCCTGATCTGATACATGCTTTACCAGATAACCGAATTCTTCACGCATCTTCTCTGGAAGAGAAATACCGAAGTTCTGCTTCAGGATATAGTTCACACCACCCTTACCGGACTGGCTGTTAATTCGGATAACATCGGACTCATAAGTTCTTCCCACATCCATAGGATCAACCGGCAGATAAGGAACTGACCACTTATACAGCTTCTTGTCTTCTCTCCACGCCATACCCTTGGCAATTGCATCCTGATGGGAACCGGAGAATGCGGAGAATACCAGGTCACCTGCATAAGGCTGACGCTCATATACATGCATTCTGGTGAATCTCTCATATTTCTCGCGGATTGCAGGAATATTTGAGAAGTCCAGATGAGGGTCTACACCGTGGGAGAACATATTCATGGCAAGTGTAATGATATCTACATTACCTGTTCTCTCACCATTGCCAAACAGTGTACCTTCGATACGGTCAGCACCTGCCAACAATCCCAGTTCTGCATCACTGACACCGCTTCCTCTGTCATTATGAGGATGCAGGCTCAAAGTCACTGCTTCACGATATTTCAGATTCTTGCTGATATATTCTACCTGGGTTGCAAATACATGAGGCATTGCAATCTCTACTGTGGTAGGAATATTGATAATAACCTTATTCTCAGGCTTGGGCTGCCATACATCAAGAACTGCATTGCATACCTCTACCGCATAATCTACTTCTGTTCCGGGGAAGCTCTCAGGGCTGTACTCAAAAGAGAAATTACCCTCTGTTTCAGATGCCAGTTCATTCAGAAGCTTCGCTCCATCAACCGCAATCTGTTTAACCTCTTCCTTACTCTTCTTGAATACCTGCTCACGCTGTGCTACGGATGTTGAATTGTATAAATGAATGACTGCATGAGGTGCTCCCTTGACTGCCTCAAAAGTCTTCTTGATAATATGCTCTCTTGCCTGTGTCAGTACCTGTACTGTCACATCCTCAGGAATCATATCCTTCTCGATGAGAGCTCTCATGAAGTTATACTCTGTCTCTGATGCTGCGGGGAATCCTACTTCAATCTCCTTGAATCCGATATCTACCAGCATCTGGAAGAACTCCAGCTTCTCATCCAGGCTCATGGGCTCAATCAGAGCCTGATTGCCATCTCTTAAATCTACAGAACACCAGATAGGTGCTTTATCTACATAATCTTTCTTAACCCAGTCATAGGTACATACAGGCGGCATAAAATATGCTCGCTCATACTTGTCATATCCCTTCATATTTCTCCTCACCTTTCTTCTATGCTGCTATCTTAGCACAGCAAGTTGTAAAATTAAATGATTAAATTTAATCATTTATATTGATATTTCTTGTTATATGTACCTTTTTTCCATCTTAATCACAGCGTGGTAATTAGTCCATTTTGTCTCTATCATTTCAGAAATTTCATCTGACACTTCCTGATCTGACTTAGGGTATCCCTGTGGTACTACTACGTCAAAAATCAGATTAGTATGGGTAGGTCCCTCTACCATTCTGAAATCATGAATAGACAACAGTTCATCCATCTGTTTCACAAGTGCCTCTACTTCCTTGCGGAGTCCCATGACCTTCTTATCATCTACTGCAATAGGGTCCATATGAATAACCACTTCACAATGATATTTTGATTTGAGCTCTCTCTCTATCAGATCAATCTCATCATGTATGGTATAAATATCCAGATTGCCGGGCACTTCTGCATGAAGTGATACCATGATTCTGCCCGGACCATAATTATGGATTACCATGTCGTGGACGCCTGCTACCATAGGATGTGACTTCACAGTATTCTCGATATCATGGACGAATTCCATGTCTGGTGCTTCTCCAAGCAAAGGACTTAATGTATCTCTGGCAGAGGTCACACCTGCCATGAGGATAAAGACAGCCACAACAAGACCTGACCATCCATCCAGATTAATACCGCCAATACTGTACAGCAGCATGGACAACAATACCACACTGGTTGCAATACAGTCACTCAGACTGTCTGTTGCAGTTGCTTTCATCGCTGTGGAATCTATTCTTTTACCATACCGTTTATTATAGCCTGCCATATAAACCTTCACAAGGATAGATACGACCAGCACTGTTATTGTTACAGCATTGACCTCCATGTTTTCAGGGTGTATTACCTTCTGCAAAGAAGAACGAAACAGCTCCGCTCCCATTACGATAATCAGCACAGACACTCCAAGACCTGATACATATTCAATCCTTCCATGACCGAAAGGATGCTCCGTATCCGGCTCTTTTCCAGCAAAATGGAATCCAAGAAGCGTAATGAAGCTGGAGCCTGCATCAGACAGGTTATTGAAAGCATCCGCCATAACCGATACAGAACCACTAAGCAGCCCCGCCATATATTTTCCAGCAAAAAGCAGAACATTCAGAACAATTCCCACAATACCTGTCAACTGTCCATAGGCTCTCCTTACTACCGGGTCTGTGTATGTGCTATTGTTCTTGATAAAAATACGACTTAACAATGCGATCATGGCTCATCCTCCCCTCAAATGCTGCCAGTCATCATTTATTTTGTATATTTATTTTTACGAATGATACCAAATCCCAGAGGATATGGTCCTGTGTGCACACTGATCGTAGCTCCGATCTGATAGATTGGAAACTGCTCTTTCGTCACCTGGTATCCTTTTCCATTCAGGAACTCTACTGCTGCTGCCTGGAATTCCTCCGCTTCTGCTGCATCATAGCCAAAGCCGACTGCAAGACTGTAATCAGAACAGTCCTTTGCTGCATTCACCTCTTGCAGATACTGCAATAATAATTCACGTACTTTATCCAGAGAACGGTTCCTGCCTCTGGCAATACCTGAGGCGAAGATCTCCCCCTCCTTTAAGGTGATCAATGGACGGATTCCAAGTACAGAACCCGCAACACTGGCTACCTTGCCAATTCTTCCGCCATGCTGTAAATATTCCAGATTACCTACGGTAAAGAAGATTCTTCCTGTAGATTTGATTGTCTCAAGTTCCTCTACTACCTGTTCATAGGGCACGCCTGCTTCTTTCATCTTCTGTGCTTCCAATACATAGATTCCCTGCAATACTGTATTGATCGTTGCATCAATTACTGTGATCTCTGCATCAGGATGCTGTTCCAATATCATCATTCTGGCATTCAGGGCAGACTGCATGGAACCACTGAATTTCGTTGTAATACAGATACAGATAATTGCCTTGCCTTCCTGCACAATTGGCATAAAGGCATCCATATAATCCTGCACCGACGGCATGGAAGACTTGGGAAATACCTTTGGATTCTTAACCATATCTTCATAGAATTGTCTGATTGGCATTTCTACGATCTCTTTCTCATATTTCTCCCCATCAAAGGATACATAGAAAGGGACTACCGTAATTCCCTTCTCCTGACACAGCTCCCTAGGCAGATCACATGAGCCATCTGTTACAATCGCGTATTCCTTATTCATATAATATATTCAAACCTTTCTACTATTAATAACTATATGTACAAAAATGGACATTATCCATTTGCTGAATAATACCCATTTCTATTTTGAAACCTATATCCTATTATAACATAATCTCAGATAAGATACATCTGTTTTTTCACACTATTTTTCCTTATGACTTTCTATTAAGTGTCTGATTGCCATGACCGGGTGATGGAACAGCATCCTTGGTCCTGAATAGCGCATGACCTGTCTGATCTGCTCTCTCATCTGTGGCTGGTAGCAATGCACTTTACAATTAGAGCAGAAGGTCTTTGTCTCCATAAAAGGACATTTGTCACTGCGCATTCTGGCGTATTCCTCCAGTTTTGCACATTCCTCACACAATCCCTTCCTGGTATGATGATTACCTCTGCAATAAAGGGCAATCATCTGTGATACCATTACCTTCTCCCGTTCTCTCTTATTATCCACATTCTGCATCAGCTCATCCTCCCGTTTTCCACAGAATATACCCTGTCTGCTATACGCATGGTGGATTCTCTGTGAGATACCAGCACTACCGTCTTGCCCTCACGTTCTTCCTGAAGAGACTTCAAAACCACCGCTTCGTTAAGGCTGTCAAGATTGCTGGTTGGCTCATCCAGCAGCATAAAAGGTGCATCATGCAAAAACGCCCTTGCAAGCCCGATTCGCTGTTTCTCTCCTCCTGAGAGCGTATCACCCAGCTCTCCGACCATAGTTTCATATCCCTGTGGAAGTGACATGATAAACTCATGAATAGATGCTTTCCTACAGGCTGCCTCCAGTTCTTCCTGTGTTGCATCTAACCTGGCAATACGCAGATTATTGGCAATACTGTCATGGAAAAGATGTGTCTCCTGTGTCATGAAGCTTTCCATATTTCGCAGATTATCCGTATTGATCTCATTGATATTATGATCTGATAACAGAATCTGCCCCTGATTGGTTTTCCAGAAACGCATAAACAGTTTCAGCAGTGTGGATTTGCCACTTCCGCTTCTTCCGATCAGACCAATAATCTGTTTTTGTGGAATTTCTACTGATACATTCTGTAAAATAGTCTCATCTCCGTAAGCAAAAGAAACATCCTCGGCTTTTGCTCCCGCGAAATCTATATTTCCATATCCGGTAATATCCTCTGTTACAGGTTTCTCATCCAGAATATCCAGTACACGGTTGCCTGCTGCAAAGGTATTCTGCAATGTACTTCCAAGACCTGCCAGAGCAACAACCGGTCCAAAAGAGCTCATCAGTGCCAGCACCGGAAGAATCACTCCCGCAAAGCCAACTTCATATTGCTGATATAACATCACTGCTGCAAATAGCATGATTAAGTCTGCTGCAAGTATCACAGTATTGGTAATTGCCTGATTTCTGCCTGCAATCCACTTCATCTGCTCTTCCCTGACGGAAAGAATGTCTGTTTTCCGATTCATCTTCTCATGGCGCTTCTCTCCCTGATCATACTGAATTGTCTCTGTCAGACCACGAAGACTATCCAGGACAAATCCGCTCAACTCACCAGAGTCCTTTCGAAACAGCATGCCGTTCTCTCCATTGGCACGGGAAATCATCACAGGAACTACAATACCTACCGTTATATAGGCAAACAGTGCAATCACGCCAAGAATCCAGTGAAAATGCCCGATATAAGCGCACATAATTATCGTAAAGAGCAATGCTATCGCACTTGGAGATATGGTATGTGCATAAAAAACTTCCAGTAATTCAATATCTAATGTAATGACCGCAATCAGATCTCCCTTGTCTTTTCCCTCTAATTTAGCTGGGCAGAGTCTACGCAGTGCCTGAAACACCTTATCACGAATCAACGCCAGTAATTTAAAGGCGATGAAATGATTGCACGCCTGCTCCGCATAACGCAGAATACCTCTCACCAGTGCACATGCGCCCATAATAAGAAAGATTACCACTAATACCCCATCATAAAGACCTATTATATGAAGAATCCCGTATCCTGCAAGCACAGTAAGAAACGCTGCGCACAGATGACCGATTAATCCCATGCAAATAGCCAGTATCATATAGCCTGTCAGAGGTTTCACAAGCCCGATCAGTCTCATCATAACTTCAAGATTGCTTCTTTTTCTGTTCATATCAGTCCTGTACCTCCTTACCAAAATTTTCAAGCTTCTGCTGTACATTCCACAGCTGTTCATATGTACTATGATTATTTAGTAACACTTCATGAGTACCACTTTCTTTTAATTCTCCCTGCTCCAACACATATATGTTATCCGCATGAACCACATTAGCAAGTCTGTGAGATATCAATATTACTGTCTTCTCTGCCGCCAGACGATAGATTTCCTTCATGATATCATTCTCGCTCTCCACATCAATGTTGGAAGTCGCTTCATCAAATATATACACAGGGCTGTCATGAAGCAATGCCCTTGCAAAGGCCAGACGCTGACACTGTCCGCCTGACAGGTTAGATGCCTTTTCTGTTAATTCTGTATCCAGTCCCTTTTCATTACGCAGAAAATCAGCCAGCTTCACCTGCTCCAGTGCTTTCCACAATTCCTCATCCGAAGCCTGTGGATTCCCCATCAGCAGATTATCACGGACTGTTCCCTTGAAAAGATAGCTGTTATGGCTGACATATGTCACATTCTTCATCAGTGATGCTTCTTTTATCTCCGGCAATGAAATACCACCAATGGTCACACTGCCTCTATATTGCCTGTTGTGTCCTGTCAAGATTCCTGCTATCGTAGATTTGCCACTTCCGCTCTCACCTACAATGGCAGTAAAGCTCCCCTTGGGAAAAGACATGGAAATGTTATGCAGGATTTCCTTATCCTCTTCATAGCCAAAAGACAATTCACTGCATGTAATTGTACAGTCTTCACCTATCTCCTGCTCTCCCTGATTCTGCTCCGGCATATCCAGTAACTTAAAGATCTTGTCGCTGGCAGCCATGCCGTTCATTGCAATATGGAAGAAGCTTCCAAGCTGTCGCATGGGAATAAAGAAATCCGCTGACAGAACAATAATCAACAGACATCCCTGCAAAGAGACATGATAGTCACGATATTGCGTCACTGCCATAATCATACCAAGTGCAGCTCCACCATAAGCCACCAGATCCATGATCGTAATGGAATTAAGCTGCATCGTCAGTACTTTCATTGTAATTTTGCGGAATTTCTCAGACTCTACATTCATCTGCTCATTTTTATATGCATCAGACTGATAGATCTTCAAGGTAGTCAGTCCCTGCAGATTCTCAAGGAAAGTATCTCCAAGCGCTGTATACTGATCCCAGTATTTTGACAACAGCTTCTTCGCCCAGGTCTGAACCACAGCAATCGCAATGGGTATCATAGGCACACATACCAAAAGCACAATGGCAGAAGGTACATTCACAAAGCAAAGTACAACAAATAATGTAAGAGGTGCGATCATTGCATAGAAAAACTGCGGAAGATAAGCCCCAAAATAAGTCTCCAGCTGATCAACACCCTCTACTGCCACCTGCACGATTTCTGAGGCCTTTACCTGTTCTTTATAGGAGACTCCCAGACGCAGAAGCTTCTGATATATTTTCTCTCTAAGTGTCTTTTTGACCGCCTTGGAAGATAAATAGCTCATACGACTGCTTAATATTGTACATACATATCGTACAATAACTGCCAGTACAATCCATATCACAGCCCATACCTTGTTCACCGGTTCAGGCACCAGCAAGCTTGCCAAAAGAGCCGTTATATTCCACATCATTACAATATTAGCTGCCAGAGCGCCCCACTGACAAAGTACATTTCTCATGATGTACTTCTTACTGTCGGGGACTACATTAAGCAGACGTTTGTCCATCATCATAGTTATATCAAACCTTTCCTTCTCTTTGCTAATCGCAATTAGTTGTATCAAACCTGTTTGCGTAAAAAAACGCTCTTTATGAGCGTTTTAAACTACTGTTTTTCATTACTATAGTACCAAACAGGAATTCCTTTTGTCAAATCCTTTATTTCCCTGTCATGATTGTCAGAATTTCCTTATCTGTCTCGCGCATGCCTTCTTTAGCAAGCAGACCAATATTAGTAATGTTGGCTTCTATTCCTTTTGCTACAATACCATCCCCTGCATGGAACTGCTGCCCCTGCTTGTACATAGCATATCCCATAAGACCGGCATCCACTGCTGTTGATATCTTCGCCGCACAGGAAGCCTTCGCTCCATCACAGATAATACCTGACACAATCGCCAGCGAATTGACCAGCGTATGTGCAATGACTTCATATCCATCGCCCATCAGATAGGCAATTCCTGCTCCACTGCCACAGCCGGCACTGATCGCACCACAGTATGCGGACAGTCTTCCGATTCCTGTCTTTTGATGGATGGTAGTCAGATTAGATACCAGCAATGCCCGGTATAATCTGTCCTGATCTATCCCCAGCTCCCTTGCATATACAATGACAGGGACAGATGCCGTAATACCCTGATTACCACTTCCTGAACAGATAATGACCGGCAGGGAACAGCCATTCATTCTGGCATCTGAGCCGGCTGCCGCATAAGCACGGGCTTTGGTCTTCACATCCTCTCCATAGGTATGAAGCAGTACTTTTCCAATATTGGCTCCATAATTGCTGCGGATTCCTTCCTCTGCAATTGCCATATTGTATGCAATCTGTCTATCCAGTATGGGCTTTACATCCTCTATATCTGCTATGTCTGCAAAGGTTACAATATCCTGAATATTCAGTACACTTCTGTCCATCATGGAAGAAGCAATACTGTCTGCTGCAATCTCTTTCTCCAGAAGCCTGCGCCCATCATGCTCAATCAGCACCACATTGGTATGCTCGCCTACGATTCGGACTTTAACAGTTTCTTCACCATGATATAAAATGACACCAATGTCAAATATGTATTCTGAATCTGCCAGTGCTACCTTTATCGGTGTCTGTTCAAGGAAAGCACTTATTTCCTGTATCTGTTCCTGTCTGATGTCCGCAATGACTTCCAGCTGCTTCTCTGGCTTGCCAGCCACGATTCCTGCTGCCACCGCTGCATCTATTCCATTCATTCCACCTGTATTGGGTACAATGACGCTCTTTACATTTTTTATAATATTGCCGCTTACCTCTACTCTCACCTGTGAGGGATTCTTCCCAAGCTCCTGTCTGGCAATCGAAGCTGCGTAAGCAAGTGCAATCGGCTCTGTACACCCAAATGCAGGTATCAATTCTTCTTTCAGTATCTGAATATATGCTTCATATTGTTCATCATGCAGTACCATGTTAACTTCTCCTATTGAATTGAACTGTTTAGAGATTCTTCTTGATCTCCATCAGACTTTTATCCTGCTGTGCGGCTATCTTTGCAAGATCTTCATACTCCGGTTTACGTCTTACGGTTCCATACCCTTCGGATACTTTAGTATGTACAATTCCATAGGGTGTCTGTGTCTCTTCTATTCTTCTGTCCAAAATGTAACGCTGTATTTTCTTCTCACGGATTCCTATGGTAGTCGTATGCTTGAAGATCAGCTCCAGCATCTCCTGTCTTTTTGCTGTATCACACAGACAAGTCAGAAGGATTCCCGGTCTGTTCTTCTTCATTCCTACTGCTATGGTAAATACTTCTCTGGCGCCATGCTCCAGCAGCATATTCATGGCATAGGCAATTTCTTCACCAGTCATATCATCCATATTGCATGATAATTCACAGATTTCACCCTCTGTATTCTGCTGCTCTCCCATAAGGACTCTGACACAGTTTGCCATCTCGAAATCCTTATTGCCCATACCATAGCCAATCTGCTTTACCTGCATAGCCGGCATAGGTACGAATTCTGTTACAAAATGCTTCAACAAGGCTGCGCCTGTCGGCGTACACAGCTCACCCTGTATCTGACCGCCATAGATCGGCACATCCTTCAACATCAATGCTGTTGCCGGCGCTGGAACCGGAAGTATGCCATGGGCACATCTTACCTGACCGGAACCTACATGTACTGGAGAAGCCAGTATACGATCCGGATGCAACTCTTCTATCAGCATACATACTCCCACAATATCCGCAATGGCATCCATCGTTCCTACCTCATGAAAATGAATCTCAGATACTTCTCTGCCATGCACCTGACTCTCTGCTTCTGCAATCAGACGATATACAGCAGTAGCATGCTCTTTCACACTGTCTGATACCTGAAGATGAGAGATGATATGCGCAATCTCAGCCATACTTCTGTGGGAATGTGTGTGATGATGCTCATGATGGTGGTCATGTTCTTCGTGGCTGTGACTATGTTCATTCACTTCCTCACCTTCCGATACACCCTTTACTCTGACTTCGATATGGGTTCCTACAATGCCACACTTCACAGCCTGTCTACATTCAAATGTCACATCCGGTATTCCGATTTGTGACAGCCGTGTCATGAATCCTTCCGCATCAGGATGAAGCTCTGACAAAGCAGACATCAGCATATCTCCCGCAGCTCCCATATTACACTCTATATATAATGTCTTCATATTCCATTTCTCCCTTTATTTACCTATCTGATTAATCATACTTGCCAGATACCCTGCTCCAAATCCATTGTCAATGTTTACTACACTGACTCCACTGGCACAGGAATTGAGCATGGATAACAATGCTGATACTCCACCAAAGGATGCTCCATACCCTACACTGGTGGGTACTGCAATCACCGGACAGTCAGCCAGACCTCCTACCACACTGGCAAGCGCTCCTTCCATTCCCGCAATAGCAACAATTACCTTCGCCTGCATGATATCCTCACTGTGCGCCAGAAGCCTGTGAATCCCTGCCACTCCCACATCATAGAGTCTGACCACATGATTCCCCAGGAATTCTGCTGTCAGTGCTGCTTCCTCTGCAACCGGCATATCACTGGTTCCTCCTGTAGCAATCACGATTTTACCATCACCAACAGATGCTTTTTTCTCTCCTGCAATGCCAATACGGCTGGTGGAATCATAGAACAATTCAATCTCCTGTCCTACAGCTTTGGCTTTTTCCTCAGACATTCTGGTAATCAGGACACCTTTTTGTCCATGTGAAAGCAATTCTCTCGTAATTGCAGCAATCTGCCCTGCTGTCTTGCCTTCTCCGTATATTACCTCTGAAGCCCCCTGACGCATTCCTCTGTGAAAATCCGGCTTGGCAAATCCCATATCTTCAAAAGGCTGCATTTTCAATTTAAGCTCTGCATCCTCAGGCGTAATCTCACCTTCTGCCACCTGCATAAGCAGCTTCTTTAACTCTGTCATGGCATTATACTCCTTACTCTAATTCATTCACAGCTGAACCAGCACCCGTCTGGGGCATATGCACCTTCTGTACCAGCCCTATGATCTGCCCTGATAATAACACAGTCAGAATCGAATAACCAATTTTCTTTACTGGAATATAGCTTAACGATAATCCAAGAACAATTGCATCTGTCAACAGATATACCCACTGGATCTTCCATTTGGTCACATAGGAAATACTCATTGCCAGGGCATCATCGCCGCCCGGTGCACCACCGATACGTACGCACAATCCAGCTCCCACACCGACAAAAACTGCACCCAATACAGAGGCAAGCAACGGCATCTGTGCAAGCTGTGGCCAAATATAAGGAAACTGCTCATAGATTCTATAAGAAATAGAAAAACTTGCAGTAGCAACAATGGAATATCCTAAAAACTCTTTTCCCATTAATTTCCAGCCCAGGCAATAACACAATACATTCATAACAAAGCCGGAAAAAGCCGGTGAAATTCCAAACCAGTGATCCAGCAAAAGCGTCATTCCTAAAACGCCGCCCTCTGTCACCCCTGAGAGAGAATGGACATGGTACAGTCCAAAGGCAAGGAATGCACTGCTCAATATTGCAACCAGACAATTCCTGATCTCTCTCTTTTTATTTTTTAACATAATAACTTTCACACCATACTCCTTAATCTCCTGAATTACTTTCATACTATTGTAACATAGAATATTTTATTTGGGAAATTACTTTCCGCTCAAGCAGGCAGAAGAAAACCTCCAAATCCAACATAGACTTGGAGGCACAATCCCAATTATTTATTTTCTTATTTCAACAATATACTTTGCCAATCAGCTTTATTATACAAAACTCTGATTATATATACTACATCTGTATCTTGATGATAATAGTAAAATATATTGTAATTATCGAAGTTCGTCATTCTTAAACCAACATCTCTTAAAAGTGGATCGTTCACAAGTGGATGTCCTGCTGGATAGTCTGCCAACTTACCTGCCGCCTGAAGGATGCCCTCTGTTATTCTCTCAGAAGCCTGTGGATTGTTAAGATCTACATAGATGTAATATTCTATGTCCATCAAGTCATATTCAGCCGGTTCTGTAAATACTACACTAGCCACGCTCCGTTCTCCTCTTATTTATTTTCTCTCGTACTTCCTCGATTGTACTGGTTCTGCCATCCTGCATTGCCTTATAGCCCTCACCAATTAACCTATATAATTCCAATTTTGCAGTATTCGGTGTTTCTGTAACTGTCTGTGGTTTTGTTGCTAACATACAATCACCTCTTTCTTTTTAAATCCATTATAACATGCCTAACAAGTGGCAACAACGATTTCCGTCGTTTTTATTATATACTGCATTGCTTTTGTATAATCATGGCATGTTCATTTTTACGTTCTCTTTTAATGTATTGGATCAATACCTCTTCTTTGCAGCAAAACTACCGTCTCCACATGTGTCGATAGGGTAATTGAGATGCACTTTCCAGAGTTTTCACTGTACTCTGGGAGTGAAAAATGTTGCAATCCTCTCTGATGATGCTACAAAAATTGACATAATGCACTCTCTTATGTTCCTGCATAGAAAAAGATTGCATTGTATTTTTGATGTAAGCCAGACCAGCTTACGATTGACTCTGCTCTTTCTCTATGGTTCACTACTCATCCCTTGATGATAAGTTCTAAGATATTGTACCATAGATTGTTTATTTAGGAAATTACTTCCCGATAAAAATGGGCAGAAGAAAACCTCCAAATCTGTTGTGGACTTGGAGGTATTATTCCAACCATTCATGTAATATTTTTTTTGATTACTCCTCATTCGCTGTTTATACTGCTTGCACTGTAAATTCTTCCATCTATATTGGCATTTTTCCAAAGAACGCTATAATAATTGCAAGAAAGATATTTTAATCATACCAGTTTTCCAATCTATATTCTTCCCGAATTTTCAATGGGCAATTGCTTTCAAACGTTTCTTTTACCCGTTCATATCTGTCCCAAAAATCTTTCTTATTTTTTTCTAACACTTTCTGCATTACATCAGATACTCCTCCCATTTCTTTACATGTGCAATTCACTATTTTATTAGTAAATAATAATCTAGGTGGGTCGTTTTTATAGGTTTCTTGTACCATTGTTTCATAAAGCTGTTTAACCTTCTTTGACTCATCTACCTCCATTTCCTGAATATTTCTATACATGAGGAGCATTGCATCTGATAACTTATATATTGATTGATCCGAAGAAAAACATGGCAATATATAATGAACGATATCTATGAGTTCATATTCACATAATAGTCCATTATATCCCATATTTTCATATTCTACCATTTCTATAAAATTGCTAATTATTAAGAAATATTGCTTTTTTTCTTCTTCGGAACATGCCTGTAATAACTCGTCCCACATTTTTTTATTATCCTGATTCTGAGTTACTGATGTATAGGCAAGACGTTCAAAAATCTGTTTTCGCTTTTCCTCATCAGAAAGCATTTCTTTATATACATCATATCCATTGACAAATCTATGGTCATTATTATTGTACAGTTCATCTATCATTTCTCTAAGCGAAATATTATAGTTCTCATCAACAATATCTTTCTTTAATACTTCCATCATTACCCCATCCCATAATGAATACTTTCCACTATGGTGATATCCATTAAACCACAACGGCTGAGGAAAACCACAAAAAATATGTAAGCATTCAGTTAATATATTTTTTTCGTTTAAAGTATCTATTATTTTTTTTGGCTCTTTGTCTAAAAAAACATTACCTGTTATGGCTATCTGAATATCCTTTGTAACATTCTTACGCGTTAATGCAACAGCTTGTATCCATTTCATGTCACCGCGCATTTCATTTTTTAAATATTCACATATATCTTTCCTTTCTTCATCCGTTAACATGTCCCAAAGGTCTACTATATGTGAAATGTGTGCCGTTACCAAACTTGTACTGTTTACTTTTAATTCTTTTTTTATCATACCTTTTCGTAAGCAAGCAGAATTTTTAGTTCCTGTAATAAGATAATCTAAAACACTCATTCCATAATCATTAACAGAATGATATTTTGAGTAATTATGAATCCATTGTATCCAAGCATTTGCTACATCAACTACCTCCTTTTGATTATTTAAATACTTCAAGGACCGATCTATATTAAGACTCATATGTGGTTCATTCATTCCCATAAATTTTGCAGGGAAACACACTAACCACTTAGAAAATAAAGCTGCCCATATTTTCCATATCCTCAATCTTTCCGCTTCAGCGTATTTGCCCCAGTCAATTGCTTTGCTATCATATTCGTCTCCAAATTTATCAAATAAATCTTCGACATACATGGATACTGACTTTCTTTCAAATTGCTTTTGAAAGTATATTATCAATTTCTTTACATTCTCTTCACTGAAATCGTTTACGCTACTAAACATGCCTTTCAACATTCCGTAAACAACATTGTAATTTTCAAAACGTTGTAAATACTCTGTTTTTTCAAAGTCTAATTTAGCTGCATAATTTTTAAACAAATAAAATATTGCCCTACTCCGAATGACTGCTTCATCACTTAACAGTGTATACTCTAAAAATTCTCGGGACAAATTGTCAGCTAAACTGCTGGATAAAATATCATAAATTTCTTTTTTGCTAAAATTTTCTTTCTTTCGTACTCGTTCTTCAATCTCTTCTAATGTAAAATTAATGTCTTTACCCCAGAAATCATCCATATTAAAGAAATCAAAATAGTGCTTTCCATCCATTTGATACCAGCATTCATTACCATTCCATTGCATATACTTGTCTGCTGTGCGACCGTTTCTAATATTTTTCATAAAATCTTTCTGCACCTGTTCATTCAAGTTATCAAAATTTTGATCCAAATACAAAATAGAAACATCTCTGATTGCTGGAAATATAGATCTGCTACCTTCTACAATACAATCTATTATCATTTGTTCTCTATCAAATTCCTGACCTAACTGGCACAAACTGCAAAAAGCCGCATTTGATGAAAGCGAACCGATTGCCCTGCGCATATATTTAATATATTTTTCTATATCCCAATCATCTTCAATCTCTTCTTGTAGCAGTAATTTACTTGCATATGTGTAAATTGGATGAAGAAAGTAAATCTCATTCGTAATGCGCTCTTTGTAAATATATCCTTTTTCACATAATACCCGCAGAATACTTATTATATCTTCATCCAGTTTTGGCATTTGAGCATATACCGGAAATTCTTGATGTATATGTGAGTTTTTTTGTCTATCTCCTATAGATACAGTTACTTCTTCTTCCATTTTTTGGCGTATAGAAACTGATTCTTCATTGCTGCAAAGAATATACGCCAAATCCTTTACACTAACCGACCTAACTGTATTGCAAAAGCATCCTAGCAAAATAAAAATATCTTTATATGTTTCTCCATATGACTTTATTTTCCTACAAACTTCTTCTGAACTAATTCTAGCCTGTTTAATAATTTCATCCGTTGACATATGCGTTAATACATTTATATTCTGCACACTTAATAAGAGATGCCGCATCTCGCCAATTTCCAAAAAAACAGTTTCATCATGGTGGTCAAAAGATCTTTTTAATCTTTCAAAAACTTGCAGACTCTCATCTGATTCTCCATAGAATCGTAACCATATTTTCTCAGCCTCTTCCTTACTTGAAATTGATGTATTAATCCACCCATTACCCTGAATTTTGCACTCTTCAATCTGCTTTTTCTGAAAAACGTCAAGTAGTATATCTAACCGGCTGGTTATGATTACTTTTCTATTAATGGATAGCCTATCGCGTATTAAACCTTCAATTTTATCCCTTATTTGTATATAATTCTCACTTTTCCCAATATGCCCAAACGGATCTTCAATCAGTAACAATCTTGAATCATTTTCTGGAGACATTAAAAAATAATATGCCTCTTGATCCTCTATTATATTGTCAGTCAGTTTCACATAATATCCATTATCTTGCAACTCCTGAGCAATCGTCTTTGCAATATATGTCTTTCCGGAAAATGGTACTCCTGTTAAAAGTAATAAATTTTTTTGTAACAACTCACTCTTTAGTATATCTATGCTATCTCTTTTATAAAAACTCTTATCTTCTGGTAAAACACGACTAAACCTTTTATTTTTTAAAATTTCTCTGATCAAAGCAGTAATATCTTCTCCACTGTCCCTCCCCTGACGAACAACATCAAGCATTTGGTTCATTACATCTCTGCATATCATTTTTGGGATTTGATATGTTAATTGAACCAATATCATGGAATTTCATTGTATTTTAGATGTAAGCCAAATTAACTTACAATTGACTCTGCTTTTTCTCTATAATCCAATACTTCAAAAATTTCTTTCATATATTGTATCACAGATCATTTTGTTTTGGAGATTACTTTCCTCTCAAATGGGCAGAAGAAAACCTCCAAATCTATTATAGACTTAGAGGCTTGATTCCAACCATTTTATTCACAGAAAACTGTTTTCCTGCTACTGTAAAAGAACTATGCAAGTGCAGGTTCCTTCCCCGCAATAATCGCTTTCACTTCTTCTATATCCTTATCAGTAGCTGATGCTATCTGCTCTGCTGTAAAACCATTCTTATACATTTTTATAATAAGTCCTGCTTCACCTTCCGCATGTCCAATTGCAATACCATCTTCTTTTATTCCCTGACCCAAGTTACACATAACGCTCACATCCTTCCTGAAGTTCTCCTCAATAGGAATATCGCATTCATTTCCAATTATGTTTAGTTTTTCATCTATTGTAAGTTCCTTGGATAACAATGCTCCCAGCAGACGGTGCAGTTCGTACGTCTCATCATGTTCCGGCAGATTCTTCGCCAGTCCAAGCATGATGATATTCAGCAGGTCAAGATTTCCCTTCCATTCATAGGAACCGATCAAATCTTCCTTGGTGAGATGCATATGGCTCATGCTGCTCTCTTCCATGTTCATATATACCCAGATCGAATATACACGCTTAATGTCATCGTAGTTGGAATTCTCAAAATCACGTTCTTTTTGTGATGAGATCAGTCTGCTCACATAAAAGATTGCCCGGTTTAAGAAATCCGTATATGCTATCTGCATCAATCTCATTTTTCTTAAGCTCATAAATCTGAGACTTCAGTTCTGCCATTGTTTCTTCCACTTCATCTATTCTATCATATTGAGCATCTAATCGTCTCTTTAAACTGAAAAGGGTGCAGCAGACTACCACAACACCTATTCATCCGTTGCTTTTCATTAAAATAATTCCTTTCGTCAGTATTGCATCGCTCGGATCATAGATTTTTCCCGAAAGCATTTTCCTGTTCCGTCATAGCAGTCTCCATTTTCTTAGGATCTGATTAGTTTTAAAATCTCCTCTTCTTCCGGCATGACTCGAAGGGCGCCTCTTCTAGTGGTAATGATGGAGGCGGCTGCGTTGCCGAAGGTAAGCATTTCTTCCATGTCCTGTCTGATTAGGTTTTGATATCCCTTCTTCAAAATCTGATGCAGCATACAGCCCATAAAGGTATCTCCCGCGCCGGTCGTTTCAATCGTATTTTCATTCAGGAATGCTGGGACTTCTGCCATCTCCTCTCCGCAATAAGCACGGCTGCCGTCTTTTCCCATAGAAAGGAAAATCAAAGGAATTGGAAATTCCGCCCGAAGCTTCTGCATTGCCTTCTCAAAATCCTGTTCTCCGGTAAGCCATACCAGCTCATCATCAGATATTTTCAATATATGACAATGACCCAGTCCGTATCGGATCTGTTCCTTTGCCAGTTCCTCGCTCTCCCACAAAGGCTTTCTCAAGTTCGGGTCAAAAGAAAGCCAGACACCCGCTTTCTCAGCTGCCTCAATGGCACTCATAGTTGCCGTTCTCACCGGCTCATCCGTAAGAGAAAGGGAACCGTAGTGAAAAATCTTTGCATTTCGTATCAGGTCTTCCTTCACTTCTTCCTTGCGAAGCATCATATCCGCCCCCGGTTTCCTGTAAAAGGAAAAATCCCTATCTCCATCTTCTTTCTTTTGTACAACTGCCAAGGTTGTATGAACCTCTTTGTCAAAACACAAGCCTTCTGTTGAAATTTCGGTTTCCTTTAAGGCTCTCTCCAACTGTAATCCAAAACCATCCTGACCAACTTTACCAATAAAAGCCGTTTTCCTTCCCAGCTTTTGCAGCATGGCAAGCACATTACAGGGGGCTCCTCCCGGATTCGCCTCAAAGATCGGATTCCCCTGTTCACTATATCCATTTTGTGTAAAGTCAATGAGTAATTCTCCCATTGCTACAACATCATATTTTTCCATTACTTTACCTCAATATCATATTTGGTTACATCCAAATATGTCTTTCCGTTACTTACAAAACAAATTCCAGAAGCATCTACCGGTGTATAAATCAGCGAGGTCATTACCTGTTCCCCATCATTTACGAATATCTCCACGGAAAATCTGTCTACTAAAATCCTAAGTTTTATCACATCTTTTTTGTCTGAGACATACATACTGCGTGTGCTTATCGTATCTTTCTTATAACCAGAATGGGTACGGTCAAATGTAAGTGTTTTCTCATCTCTGTCATAGATTATTTCTGAATAATGCTTTTCATCCGCAGCCAGTTTTATTTTAAATTTTCCATATTCATTCCCTTTAAGAGCTATTTGCAAATCAATGCTTCTTCCACTAATGCCTTCCATTTCTGTCTCCTCGTGAATACAAACATTATCGTAGCTTATAACATTGCTGCGATAATTTTCAAGCTCACGCACAGGCGTCTGACAAATTCTTCCGTCCTTCATTGATAACTCTCTCGGAATAGTCATCATACCGGAATATCTCTGAGTATCAGGATACATTGGATTATCCCATGACTGCATCCAGCCAATCAAAATTCTTCTTCCATCCTCTGTCCCCATAGTCTGTGGTGCATAGAAATCAAGTCCATAATCTACGCACTGTACTTTTTCTCTTGTAAACTTCAGCTTTTCCTTGTCATAATTTCCAATCAAAAATGCTGTATTGTTACCATTGTGAAATTCCAATCCTTCTGCTTCCATTTCCTGTGGCGAAATCATAAGAACCTGTTTTCCATCTAAAGGGTAAAAATCTGGACATTCCCACATCCTTCCTATCTTATTTTCACTACGGTCTAAAATTCCTGCAAATTCCCATTTTTCCGGCTTTTCTGCACAAAACAACGCAATCTGGCCGCTTCCGTCACTATGACGGCTTCCAACAACCATATAGTATTTTCCATTTTCCTTCCATACTTTTGGATCTCTAAAATCTTCCAAACTACTGCCTTCTGGTAACATATCCGCAGTCACAGCTGGATTATTTTCTATCTTTTCATAATCAACACCATATCCTATTGCAACGCATTGATTCTGGCGGATACATTTTTCCCCATTTGGGGCTGCTTTTTCTTCTACCCCTGTATAAATCAGTAGCTGCTTTTCTCCATCTTCAATCGCACTGCCGGAAAATACGCCAAAATTGTCATAGTCCTGATCTGGTGCCAATGCTACAGGAAGGTATTCCCACTTGATAAAATCCACACTTTTTGCGTGTCCCCAATGCATAGAATCCCAATGTGTTGCATAAGGATAATACTGGAAGAATAAGTGATGTTCCCCTTTATATTCAGAAAAACCATTAGGATCATTCATCCATCCAACCGGATTTGAAAAATGATATACCGGTCTGTTATCCTGTGTTATTTTCATACTTTCTTCCATCTCATATTTTCTAGCTTTTTCTAACATTTCACTCATGTTTATCACTCCTGTTTTTTCCTAATTCTCGTCTGATAATGACTCTATATATGCATCAAAATATCTCTGTTTGATTTCCAGATACTCTGAAAGTCCATAGTCCTCCATCTTTTGCAGATAGCTATCCCATTCCTCTTCAATTCCACCGTTTAAAATCCAACTTGCTTTCATTTGTTCTGCATATTTTTTGATATCCGTATCGAGCTGTGAGACCCTGTTCGTATCCTCCATACTCATAAAAACATTTGGAAATACGTATTTGCTGTTCATATCAGAAAGATAAGTTTCATGCATATTATCAAGACGCCATTTTGCGTCATCAGGTTCTGTTACATACACGTTGTAGTACTCATTCAAAATAGCAAGTGGTCCATTGACCGACTGGTTCTCACGGATTTCCACAGGAGATTTGCCACTGAGATCCATATGTCTTAACATTGGCTCTCCATCTGCATTAGTACTCATTTCGAAAATGTTATTACTATTTTCCTCACCATAAGTGCCCCAGTTATTCTGTGCAGACTGAATAGGGTTGTACATTTGATCAATCCACGCAGCTGCAAGTGCTGTATCTCTGCAGTTTGAAGTCAGAACGCAACGTCCCCTGTCAAATCCACTTGTCTCACTACCATTCTGTCTTGTTATGTTTACAAGACCTTCCGGCCCTGCAAGCGCCGGCAGCATTACATAATCTTCATAATTATCAATATTCGCTATATCCCAGGAAAAGCATAATCCATATCTGTGATTCTTTCCTTTTGCCACATAAGTAGACCAGTCTTGCGTAAAAGCCTCCGGATCCACCAAATCTTCCTCTACCAAATGATGCAGCCAGATAATTCCTTCCTTATATCCTTCCTGTACGGTGGTATAAATTACTTTTCCTTCATCTGTTACTGCAAAATGATCCCCTGTGTCTCCATATCCTTCGCCAAATCCATTCATTAAAATAGCAGGATCCTGGTCTCCATTGTTAATAATAAAGGACATTGGGATCACGCCACCTGTAATATCAAATTCTTGTTGTAGTTCATTTGCATGATCACGAAAGGCAATCAAAACTTTTTCTAATTCATCTGTTGTTTTTGGCATTTCTAACCCCAGATAATCCATCCACTTCCTGTTTATGTATGGAATATCGCCAATCGCCTGTATGGCCTCTTTTCCTGCTCCAAGCTGCTCAATCCATGGAAAAGAATATATATGTCCATCCGGGGCGGTACACATTACCCTGTATTCCGGATATTTTTCAAAAACAGATTGTAAATTCGGCATATATTTATCAATCAGGTTCTCTAAAGGAATAATAATTCCCTGTTTTGCATAGCGAAGCAAATCATAATCACTCATTCCTGCTACAAACAGTCCGTCAGGCAACGCTCCAAACTGTGCTAAAGCCAGATTTTTCTTATCTCCAAACTGATCAGATACAAAACATGTCCAATTGATATGTACATTCGTCTGTTCTTCCAATCTCATAAATATCGTTCTTTTATTAGGATCCTGCTCTGTTCTGGCAGGTGCATTCGTAATAAATGACAATTCTTTTGTTTCAGACAATGGGAAAGCAACTTCCTCTATCGGTGTTTGTGGATCAATGTCGGCCTGTCCTACTGCCGCTTCTCCACAACCAACTAATGATATACAACTAATAGCAGTCAGTAATATACAAATTGTTTTCTTTATTCCTTTTTTCATCTGCGTTTTCTCCTTCCTACTATTTTTACCCTTTAATGGAACCTACCATAACACCCTTGTCAAAGTATTTTTGGAAAAATGGATACATCACAAGAAGCGGAATGCTGGATACTACAATTGTTGAATACTTCAGTAATTCTGCCATTTTTGCCATTTCTGCAGTACTTTGAATATCAGCAATCATTCCTGATTGAGGTGTATTTTGTACCAAAATGGAACGAAGTACTAACTGTAATGGCTGCAAATCAGCATCATTTAAATAGATCATTGCATCAAAGTAACTGTTCCACATTCCAACAAATCCCCATAATGCCAGAACTGCAATGATTGGTTTGCAAAGTGGAAGTAAAATCTGGAAGAAGTACTGTATCTCATTTGCTCCATCAATCTGCGCAGCTTCCCATAATTCATTGGAAACAGACTGATAATAGGTTCTTGCCAATATCATATTCCATACATTAAATGCGCTTGGTAACAAAATTGCCCATACTGTATTAACCAGACGAAGCTGATTCATCAAAATAAATGTAGGAATCAATCCTCCTCCAAAAAACATAGTAATAACAAATAATGCATTAAAAAACTTTCTACCTACCAAATCTTTTTTAGACATTGGATAAGCCGCAAGAAGTGTAATGAAAACAGAGATTGCTGTTGCTGTAATGGAGTAAAAGAAAGAATTTGCAAAGCCCCTCCATATCATTTTATCTTCCAGCACTCTTCTATATGCTTCCAGTGACCAGTCACTCATACGAAAGCTGATTCCCTGATTATTCAGTACATTTGGATCCATAAAAGAAGCTATTACAACATAAGCGAGTGGAATAACAATTGCTATTGTAAATAACGCTAAAACACTATAGCCCAGGAAAAGAATAACTCTGTCAATTGTACTTCTTTTTGATGCCTTTGATTTGTTTTTTTGTGCCCTCATTGTATGCCTCCTCTCTATAATCCTTCTCCATCATTTAATTTTGATACAATTCCATTTACAACAAGCAATAAAATCACATTGATGATGGAATTAAAGATACCCACTGCTGTGGAATAACCATAATCACCATTCAGTAAACCAATTTTATATACATATGTTGAAATGATTTCTGACGTTGGCAGATTCATTCCTGTTTGAAGTGCATATGCCTTTTCAAATCCAACGCTCATAATATTTCCCGCAGAAAGAATGAATTGGATTACAATAATATTTTTAATAGCTGGAAGCTGTACATACCATATCTGCTGTAAAACATTTGCACCATCAAGCATAGCGGCTTCCTCTAACTCTTTACTTACATTTGATAAAGCTGCGGTATACATGATGGAAGCCCACCCGGCACCTTGCCATATTCCACTGGCTATGTAAATTGTTCTAAACGCCTCCGGCATTGTCATCCAGTTTGTTGATGTTCCCAAAATTTGATTGAGTGGTCCTACTGGAGATAAAAACATTCTCACCATACCACATAAAACGATAACTGATATAAAATTAGGGGCATAAATCAAAAGCTGAATTTTTTTCTTAATACCAACACTACGAATTTGATTCAACAGCAGTGCCAATATGATCGGCATTGGAAATCCCCATAATAAACCATATAAACTTAACTTTAATGTATTCAATAAATAGGACAAAAAATCCGGCGAAGATAAAAAACGTTTGAAATAATCCAGTCCTACCCATTCACTCCCTAAAAGTCCCAGACGTACATTATAATCTTCAAACGCCATAAGGATTCCACCCATTGGTAAATACTTAAAAATAATTGTAAATACAAGTGCCGGCATCAGGAAAAACACATACAATTGCCAGTTTTTCCTGACATACAACAGTTTCTGCTTCATTGTATGTTTTCCATTTGTTAGTTTTTTTTTCGCTTCCACTTTTCATACCCCTTCCATTTCTTATCACGTATTATAACCAGTAAAGTAACCGGTTACTTTGTTTCTTTTTAAATCATATCTTCTATTACTTTAGAAGTCAAGTTACAGCTATATTTTCATGATTTTAGCCAAACATTGCGGGTAAATATTTAGCAAATATGCATAACCGGTAAAGTAACCGGTTATTTTTTTGATTGATTAACAGTTCTGAATTTGATATAATATAGAATACCAAAGGAGCTGACTATCATGAGCAAAAAGAAAGTAACTTTTGATGACATCGCACGATATACTAATTTTTCAAAGACTACTATTTCACGCTATTTTAATGATCCGGATTCACTTACTTTAAAAAATCAGGAAATCATTGCACAGGCATTAATTGATTTAGATTATAAAGAAAATAAAGTTGCAAAAATACTTGCAAGCGGGAAAACGGAATTTGTTGGTATTATTGTTCCAAATCTGTATCTGCACTACTATTCTGAGATGCTTAACCAAATTCTATCTTCTTATGAAAAATTTGGATACAAATTTCTTGTTTTTTCCGGAAACTCAAATGAAGCTATAGAGAGGCGGTACATCCAGGAATTATTAGCCTATAACATAGAAGGGATGATTGTATTAAGTCATACCATTCCTTCTAAGGAACTGGCATCCTATAACATTCCTATTGTCACGATTGAACGGGAAGATGAATATACAAACAGTGTCAACACCGATAACTATATGGGTGGTATTCAAGCGACAAGCCTGCTAAAGAAATGTAATTGCGATATCTACATTCATATAAACGTAGATGTTCCTAAATATATCCCCGCATATGGACGCATTCAGGGTTTTGTTGATATTTGTAGAGATTATAATCTTTCCTATGAATTACTTCTTAAAGATTTAGGAAACTCTTATGAAGATAACCAAAGGTCTATTCAGGAAATTGCCTGCTATCTGGATAAAACTTATAAGGGAAAACGAAAAGGAATCTTTCTTGCCAATGATACCTATGCAAACATGTTTTTAAATTCACTCATTCGATCATATGGTTCACTTCCAGAAGATTATCAAATAATTGGATTTGACAATTCTCCAATCTCCAATGAAGCTGTCATTCCTACCAGTACTGTCGGACAACAAATTGATAAAATAGCTGAAACCGCTATGGAAATACTAGTCGAACAGATGAATGAACGAAAGAAAAGAAAACCTGTTATTCAGACAACTCCAGTTCATAAGGTTATTACTCCGTTATTAATTAATCGCGATACCACATGCAATGTCAACCAATTATAAATTTCAAAAAGCGCAGATATGATATTTATGTTACATATTCTATCATATCTGCGCATTATTCTTTTTACAAAGATACTGGTGAATCACTAATTAAATCATCTGAAATGCCTTAAGTGCATCCATTATATTCGTTGCTCAATTCAGTTACACCTTTGCCAGCTTTACAATGCAGATCAACAATCTGCTGTTTAAACTCTGGGGTGTATGATTTTTGATTTTTAGCCATTGTGTTGAACTCCTTTTTCTATAAGGGTAGCTTACCTCCTTGCTGCGTTTCGCTTTTTTCTTTTTCGTTTTCTTTGGTTTCGGTGTCCTGCCTTTCTGCTTTTTCCGTACTGTCGGCAACCCTTTTTCGTGGGCTTCAATGGTCGGCTTCATCGTTTCGTAATAGAGATTATCTGGCAGAAACATCAGCTTTTTCGGCATCAGAAATTCCGATTCAATCCACGCCCAGGCAAACTGCTCTGCGGTCATACCGTTGTATTTGATAAAGCCCATTGCCGCAAAGGGGAACGCACCTAAGATACAAACCCAACTGAGGGTTTCCGTACCAAACCGTGGACGGAGAAGGAAATACAAACCCACCGCCACGCCGCAGGCAAGAACAGAAAAAATGAACTGTCTGAGGGACAGTCCAAAAAACATACTCTCCGTATAATTACGGATTTCCTTATTTATCTATACTTCCAATCATAGCACCTCCTTTTTGAGTACAAAAAAATCGCCACCTGCTGTGAAGTGACGATTTGTGTATTTGATATTCTGTTTTAACGGATAAGCCAACTGTAATCTTTACGGCAGTCAAGGATATAATCCACATAAACCGTATCATCTTGGATTTGGTAAAGAACAAGATACCACTTTGCAACAAACATCTTATGATATTTATTCGTCGGTATATACGCTTCTTCAAAAAACGGAAAACGCTGCGGCATACGTTCTAAAGAACGCATTGCTTCCATAAGCTCTTGCTTTTTCGTTTTGGCAGCATCTTTATTAACTTGTGCCATAAAACGAATATGTGTTCCAAACATACGCTTTGCTCTGTCGGAAACAATGACTTTATATTTTTTATCTGACACAGGCCTATACCTCTGCGATTACGTCGTCAAGGTAAGCATCGAGCTCATCAAGAGTGCAGCCGTTTCTTCCTGCTATTCTGTCTTCTTCGACAGCAAGCAGTTCTTCTCTTAGCTTCAGCATTTTTTCCCGACGGTTATAAGTTTCAATATCCATAACAACCAAATCTCCTTCACCATTCTTTGTAAGGAATATTGGCTCTGCCGTTTTACGACACATATCTGCAATCTCGTTGTAGTTCTGGCGGATTGCTGCTGATGGACGAATATTCATATTTGCACCTCCTTAAAACAGTTGCGATAGTAATATTCTAACCATATTATACTCATTTCATACAACAAAGTCAACGGATATAGAAAAATTTACATTTACAAGCCCATCATTTCTCTTACAACACTGTCTGCCATTTTTACTGCACCCACCAGAACGAGCATATTAAAAACAAGCTCCCCGATATAGCTCCATACCATTGTAACCGCCGCAGCATCGGGATTGACCACAGGCAGAGAAGAAGCAAACAGGGAAAAGATAATGCAGGCAAGCACGATAACCGCAACACTCTGGCTCGGCTCTCCCGCAAAAGCGGAAAGGGGTACGGGTGCAATGGCAGTATAGATATACAGCTAAAAAAACCAGCCGTGGCTTCATTATATTGGAAAGCAGGGGAAAGGACAAATCTGCAAAAAGGGGCAAAAAATAAGCGTACCATTATTTCTAACGATACGCTTTTTAGATTTATTTATTGCTTTTCCAATTTTTAATAAAGAGTAATTTGTCTTTCGAAAGTTGTAATACTTTATGTTTATTTATAATTTGTGCCGCTTTCTCATCATAAGAACTCAATTTATCAATGGCAACGAATATTTGCTTTTCACTTCTACTATATAATGAAATAATGTTTTCCATTGCAACATTTTCAATGTTTTTTAACAATGGCAAATCATGAGCTATAAACCTTACTCCTTATGAATCCTATACGTATCATCTTTTACTCTGTAGTATTACTCACAGATTCCTTTATCTTGTCATAATACGCTTTATACCTGTAAATCGTCCGCTCACTGACATTATTACGCTTTGCAATCTCTATCATAGTCATTCCACTTTCATAACCGGCAACAAAATCCTTGTAGATTGCCATCCATTTTGCATTGTGCTTCTGCCTTCCGCTTAATTTACGTTTTTTATAATATTCCAATTCTTCACGTAACTCGGCGTTTTCATTTTCTAATTCTTCAATCAATCAAGATGTTCTTAATTACAAGGGCCGCTTTCGCTACCTCATTATCATTCAATAGCGAAAGCTAAAGCATTTTTAACCACCCGCATAGCAGGTGGTTTATTTGTTTGCTACATTACATTTTTCGGAACACGAAAAATGTAATGTAGCAAACAGGGCCCTGCCCTAACAAAAAAGACACCGCATTTTTTACGGTGTCCTCTAAGTTCATCTATTGCATTGTCATATTCGGTTCGGACAACTCTGCTTTTCTGACATTACCATGTCATATGCAGGCTTTAAAATCTGTTCGAACCTTGCAGTTATATACCTCTTATAAAAGGTTTTCTGCAACTCGGTAATAAAGGGTACTTCCTCAATAAACCCTTTTATCTGCTCCAAGTTAATTTTCGGAACCATTCTTTGTATTGCGGCATTACATTCCGGCTCCTCTGCCGACATAAGAAAATCATAGTAATTGATTTTTCTTCCGTCTAACTTAATTGCTGATGTTGGAAATTGGTATATCCTGGCATTCATCACATCTTCATTTACCAGTGCCTGTTCCATAATCCTCTCGTCTGCCTGCGGCAACAGACAGCTTCCGCAGTCATAAACTGGAGCAATGCTTGCCTCTTTTGTGGAATCATCATACAAAAAGCCCCAGTTTCCATTGTGCCTATCAAAATTTCCAAGCAGGGCATCTACCACAAAGACATTAAAGAAGTGCTGCATCAAAAGGGACGGTTCCACATACTGCTGTTTTTCTATGGTATCCATAATGTCTGCCAGTTCTGTTCCGCTTCCTCCGGATTCGGAATCCAGAATGGTATTTTTTATGGAGCAAAAGTCAAACAACCGATATCCTTTCTCAGTAAAGTCCCGGCATGCACATACCACCTTCACTTTCCCGCTTACTTCATAGGTTCCAAGCAGGGTTTCCTGTGCCTTGATGCCAACCATGTTAAAAATACTGCTTGCTATATGCTCGCTGATACAACTGTTCGTATAGGACAGCTCTGTCGGCTTCGTAGCACCGGACGGTGGAAACTTAAGCATATACTCTCTTCCGTTATATTCCACTGCAATCTTCTTTCCGTTAGCACCATTGTATGCTCTTCCTAAAATCTTCTTGCAGTTTGTAAAATCAATCGTTCCTGTCATGTTTTCCTCCGAAAAGATACTTGTTTCGCAAAAATTCTGCATGTTCCCGTGTAATTGCTCCATCATTAATCTCTGCTATGTTAATGCTTCCGTACAGTTCTCCCCACAGGCAATCCAATAAATCGGACTTAGTTTTAAGACCTTCCTTATAGGCATCTAAATCGTGCTGCAGATATTCCGGCAGGCCATACTCGTAGGCACGTTCCCTTTCTGCATTCTGTATTGCTGCAACTGTCAGCATCTCCATGGAAACGCCCAATACCTTTGCTAATTTATATACCGTTTCTGCACTGCATTTTTCCAGTCTGGTTTTTCCACTGCATATATCATTCAGTGTAGCGTGAGGAATACCTGCTTCTACTGCAAGTCGGTATTTTGTCATGTTCTGTTTCTTTAATAACCTTTCTACCATTTCCTCTTCCTCCTCTCTATCTATTATATCGGCATACCGAAATATTATCAATAGAAAGTAAAAAGTTTTTGCAGGGTTTTAGAAATGCCATTTTACAAAAACATAAAGACACTTATAACCATCCCGACAAGCAGGAAAGGAACAAGCGGATATGCCTGTTCCTTCTCTGCTACACAATTTAGTTTTCTTATTTTCCTTATGCACTGCCTTACTACATGAAACAGTAACAGAAGACTCAGTGCCATAAGAAGTCCTGCAAGGGGCCGTTCAAACCCAAACACCAATCCGCAGGCTCCTGTCAGCTTGATATCTCCTCCTCCGATACCTCCTACAGTTATCCCTGCAACAAGTAGTGGTAACGCCACAAAAAGGCCTGCACTGATATGACTGTTCACAGCAAATCATCACGGTCGGCCTGTGCGTGCTCGGCGCGATGCTCACGCGTTTTCTTCCGTTTTTCATCTTCCGGGAGAATCAAAAAACGCCGACTTTCATCCAGTACATTGGGAAATTTCTTCCTTCTGCAGTTTTCGGCATGCTCGTCATCTACTGCCTGAAAAATGTCGGCTTTCTGAGTGGAAACCACAGTCTCCCGGAGCTGCTCGCGATCGCAGTCACCACCGGCCTCCATCTCTGGAAACGCCAGATGCTTTTCTCAATCTCCGGCGGGACGATCTGCTATATGCTGCTGCTTCGGTTTGTATTCTGAGATACCTTTGGATTATGGTCAAGCGGATATTCGCAAGCCGTCCCTGCAGCTCTGCTGACAGGGCCTAGCTTCGCTACTTGCTCATGAACGCAGTCGCTTCGCGATCTGTCAGTGGGAGCTTTCAACTCCCACTGACATAAGCATCCCCCTCACCCGCCGCTTAGTGCTCCGCGCACTTGAAGCGGGGGAATGCTTATCTGCGTTCAAAGAAAAAAGCCCGGTGCAACATGAGCATTACACCCACACTGCACCGGACATTCCATCATCAACTGCTCTGTCTATTTTCTTCTTCCTTCTGCACTTCCTGCTCATGCAGCTGCTCTTTTTTCTACTCGTCCCCTTTCAGGATTTCCTCCACAGTCTCCTGTGCTCCAGGCCAATTCTGCATACAGAACAGTTCGATCAGCAAATCACTCATGCTCACTCTATCATGGGCACAGCCAATGATAAGTCCTATGACACAACCCATGATAACTTAGAGGATGACACCCATCAAGATATCCACCAAGTTAGCCACCAAGATTCTACGCCGTCAGCAGTTATATTGCACCTAATCCCCCATTTCCAACTCGTTCAAAAGCGAATCCTGCGGAAGCGAGTCAAACACATCATTCTCGACCGCACAGCGTAAAGAGTCTGTATTTCGTTTCAGTACATCCGATGCAGAAACAGCAGAAACCTGATATATGCCTTCCTCCAGATGCTTACGCAAAAACACATAGCTATGCTTCGGCAGGTTCAAATCCAGCATATCTGTATACCGTGCTGTACACAGGGCTCAGACCGTTTCGCTTTTCTTCTCTGTTATGCCTTAACCAACGACCAGCCTTGGCTCTCAGTCTGGAGCTGAACCATGTGGGCAAAGATGCCGCCCTCATGCAGCAACTGTGCAGGCGATCCCTGTTCGGCTACCGCTCCATCCTTGAGCACCACAATCTTATCTGCACTGGAAACCGTGCGCATCCGGTGTGCGATAATGAGAACTGTTTTATCCTTGATCAGACGTGACAGCGCTTCCTGAATGGCAGTTTCGTTTTCCACATCCAGACTGGCGGTGGCTTCGTCCAGCAGGATGATGGGTGCATCCTTCAGGAAGGCGCGGGCGATGGAAATACGCTGCCGCTCACCGCCGGAAAGGGCACAGCCGTTCTCACCGATGTTGGTGTTCCACTTGTCCGGCAGCTTTTCGGCAA
>OGIR01000126.1_pt1 | contig 75230 bp, 67 predicted proteins | sample 1571831 | NCBI WGS metagenome assembly OGIR01 (sample SAMEA2582124, study PRJEB24529) | metagenome | biome: Human gut stool | place: China | collected 2011 | reverse complement strand
GCTTCTTCCAGATGTGTAAAAGTATCCCAGTTGCTTCTTCCAGATGTGTAAAAGTGTCCCGACTTTGAAGTTAGATGTGTAGAAGTGTCCCATTCTTAATTTTGCGTTTATTTTCAAAAAGCCTTTTCACAAGCGGTATCTACAGTTTTTCTGTTTTTGTCAGTTGTGTAGAAGTGTCCCACATAATCCTAATATCCTAAAAACCTAAATAAAGAAATGCTTCAACTTGTGTAAACATACTTTCGGAAAAATATTATTAGGGTAAATGCTGAGTTGTTCACATTCATTAACTATTCTGTTTTGACGATATAAAAATTAGGACACTTTCCCGCAGTTGTGTAAAAGTGTCCCACTTACCCCAGATTTTACTAATAGTTGTGCAAAAGTGTCCGGGTTATATAATCATCATTTTATGCTACCTCATATGTTCATTTATGACATGTGCGGTTATGTTTAAGTTAAAAAAAAAACGGGTAAAACAGGATTCTTATACTCTTGCTTTACCCATTACCTGGCTATTGATTCTGTAACAGATTCAAAATACTATAAACTCATATATTTCTTTACTGCTGCTTGAATTTCTTTATTGTATTTTTCAAATGCTATTTCTAGAATATTAGTTGCCAATACGTGCATACTTACATCAGATACATTGGCAAGTCTCTTCAGTTTAGCATGTGTTTCTTTTGATATGCGGATCATCTCCACTTCTTTTATTTTCCTTTCCTGGAATAATAAACTGTACTCTTCCTTTCGATTGCAAGACTTGTTCTTTTCCTTATCCTCTTGTTCGTCCTTGTTCTTTTTTTCCGAAAGTATGTTTTCTTCAGGTTTGATAACTTCTTTTACTTCCTGTGGTTGCTCTTCGCCATTCTGTTTTGTCTGCTCTGCTTCCGCAGTTATTGTAGGAGCCACGTTTTCTGTTTCCTTTATTTCCTTTTCCATCTTGGATGCATTAGCCAAGAGCTTGCTCATGCCGATTGAAGTTGTTTTATTTCCCATGTTACTCCTCCTCTATATGTTTGCTGATTAATTCTATAACTTCCTCACAAAACTGGTCACACGGATGATGGTAATTACTGCTCAACGTTGACAAGTTCCTTTGATAATCTACTCTTGAATCTTTTATAAAGCTTTCCATGAGCTGGAAAGGAAGGTTTTCCTTTTTACTGACTAACTCTTTGAATTCAATGACATTCGTCATTACCCTATTCATTACACCTCTTACAGTTGTCTTTAAGCCATTTTCTTTTCTTGCCTTTATTATATTTTTATACACATTATCGTAGAAATATAGTGTTGCGCTTAAATCCGTGTTGTTTGGTTCAAAAGGCATGATTACGATGTCTATGAAATGCAAAGCCTCTACTACTCCGTTTTGCTTAAGATTACCCGGGAAATCTACTAATATGACATCAAAACTTTCCTTCAGCATATCAAGCTGATTGATAAACTCTGAAGAAGATATATTCATCACTTCATATTCTTCCTTCAGGTTATTGCTTTCATCACTTTCTGACTGACGTAGCCTTCCCATTGTATTCTGCATGTCGTCTATATCTACAACCCCAATATTAATGCCATCCTCGCCCATTGAGTGTACGTAACCGGCAAATAACGCAGTAAGGGTTGACTTTCCTACCCCACCTTTGGGGTTCTCAAAAGCTAAAGTAATACCAGGTAATTTTTTTCCCATATGCTATTAAATTATGTTCTTTTGCAAATATATACTTTATAAATTACTTATGCAAGAAATCACATTATTTATTACTTGAAAAAGTAAGATATTTATTCCTAACGTAAAATATTAATAACATATTTACTATATTATGATATTAACAACATAAGAAAATATGTTATAATGTAAGTAAATAATAATGTAATAATGTTATAATATTACATTGTTACTAATGATACAAAGTGATGATGTAACTAATAAACGTATGTAATATTGTATATATGTAACATGTGTTATTCTGTTATATATTTACGTTTGTTACATAATTACTTATTATGTCCTTGTTTTTTTTAATCCAGATTAATTAAATCAATAAAATACCCAGGGTTTATTGCTTATCATAATTATCTTGATTACTTTAGTACACGCAAGGTATGTTTTTGTATATACAAAAACGCCTTGCATCAACCGAGTTGATGTATTCTGCTCGTTTTACTCACTAATTTATTTCTTGTTTTATGAACGAAAAACGTACCGAGTCTTTTATATTGAGATTGACAGAAAAGGAAAAAGAGATGCTTGTTTCTTTGGCTAATGAACATGATATGAGCATATCTTCTTATTTACGAAATATGGCATTTAAAGGTTCTGCTGTTACCAAAACCGATATTCAGACCGTTATAGAATTAAAGAGAATAGGGAACAATATCAATCAGATTGCTAAACAAATTAATATGATTCCTCCTGAAGATAATATAAAACTTTATCTTCAGGAACTACATGATTTTTTGAATATGGTATCTGAAATAACCAAAAAACTTGTTTGAAATGATTGCTAAAATTGAACCGGCTTTTTCATCCATGTCAACATTTAGCAGAAAAATAGATTATCAGTTGGAGAAGATTTCTTCTGGTGAAGCAAAAGAATTATTCAACTCTACAGGTGATTCTTTATCTTCTTTTTCTGATTATATGTTTCTTTTCTCTTCGCTTAATGACAGGGTGAAATTACCTTATTCTGAAATCACCTTGAATCTTTCTCCAGGTGAAAGATTGTCTGAGGCTAATTGGATTAATCTCTCTAAAGAATATATGGAGAAGATGGGGTATGGGAACTGTTGTTACTCCATTATTTTAAATAAAGACAAGGAGCACTCCCATGTCCATATATTGCACAGTCGCATAGATTCAGAAGGTAAATCTGTATCAAATTCTTTGGATTACCAACGCTCTGAAAAGTTAGCACGGGAACTTGAAAAGAAATATAATCTTGTCAGCCTTAAAGAAAACGAAAGAACTAAAGAACGATTATCCTCAATATCCGGACAGCGCTACTATTTTGATAATGCTTTGAAAAAAGCACTCAGAAATTATGCTGTTAAAGAAAGGGTGATGAATATTTTATCTTCTTCAGGTGCAGCTGAACTGCTTGCCGACAGATTACAAAAATCAAAACTGAGCAATGAAGAATGGATGTCAGTTCTTGGCAATCATGAATATGATTCAATTCTTTCTATCCTTAAAAAAAGTGGCTTCTTGAAATCTTTATATAAGGATGATCTTTTATCCAGACTTGATAAAGCTTTTGTATCAAGTACCACCTTTCAGGAGTTCAGGGCCAATTTGCAGAAGGAAGGAGTGTATATGCGTCTGACAAGTAAGAAAGACAAGTCCTATTATGTTTATGGTCTGTCCGAAGATTCATTTTATATAAAGGATACATCCTTGCCTCAGAAATTCAGATATGGATATATGAACTTTGATGCAAAGTCAATGTCATACGATGAACAGAAACATTACCTGTTCAATAAACTGAATCTGATACTGAATAAATCAGCTTCTTATGATGAATTTAAGCGTTTATTGAAAGAATCTGGTATAGGTATAAAGGAACATGTGAATAGTAAAGGTATATATGGACTTACTTATTCTGTCATGGATACAGATATTCCATTTGAATTTAAAGCTTCCGATATATCTCGCAAATTTACCTATGCTAATATTCAGAGTCATTTATCCAATGAACCGTTGTTGCATGACAACACGATTCACAGGGTAGGGGAGTGGCGAGATTCTTTAGAACGCGATAATGAATATATGTCACATTCTGCACATCCTTTTATACCAGATATTGATATTACAGGCGGTAACCGGAAAAATAGAGAAGATGATCTTCCGCCATTGAAACGGAAAAAGAAACATAAAAATAATGATTTGTCACTTTAAAAATATCTAATATGAACTTCCAGTCACTTTTCAAAGAATATACTCCAGTAGAGTATGGTGATTTTTTTCGCCTTTATAGAATCAACAATAGGGGTTATCTCATTTATTGTAATGAAAATAACGTAATTTGCTGTATGGAATTATACGGTTTTACGGATATTTCGGTTATTATGCTGGCTGAATTACTGAAGGTTAATTTAGAAGAATTGGAAGATTGCGAAGAGTTTTCCCTGCCTGTTCGTTGCAGCAGACAACAAATAATAGATTATTTGTTTGATGTTTCGGCAAAAGAAACATATGTGAAACTAAAACATGTATCTGGACTGCATGGCTATTTGCTCAAATCTATACATCAGGATAAATCTGGACTGAATGCCTATCGCAATCTTTTTCAATTTGATCCCGTTAAGGGAACTACAAGACTTTTGTTTGACGATAATCAGTGCCTGGCTTCAATACGCACAGATAAGTCTGGCTCTGTATATATCTGCTGGGATCCTGTCTTGTTCTTTGGTCTGGATAAATCCGGTGATCCAGACTCAACAGGATATTTGCTTTCTTCATCTTCAACTTTGCTGATTGATTATGTTTTGTCAAAAATATCTTGTGATAGAGATATAATAGTAATGGCTGGTAGCAATTATTTAGAGGCTCTGCTTCTTATTTCTTCTCTCGTTACCTCACAAGATCTTTCTTATAAATTATCTGTTAGTTATGATGATATGAATGTGACCATTCAGTTCTTGAACTGGCCTACTCCTCAAAAGATTATTAATTTTATCTCTCAGCTTAATAAGCATATACCAAACGGTTATGAAAAGCTTTCGTGTGTTATGGTAAATAAGAAAATATATTTGCAGGTTCCGGCTATCCGGTCTTATTTAAAACCGTTGCTTTATTTATATTATGATTTGTTGTGTGATGGCTCTTTAAAATTGTCATTATTGAAATCTGATGCTTCCTAATTATTATCTTTGTGCCTATTTTAATGTATTTATTATCAACCTTTATAAATAGCTATATGACAAAATCTGAATTAGTTAAACAAATATCTTATTCTACTGGTATAGATTACGCAACAGCATTAACAGTAGTAGAGGCATTCATGTCTGAAGTAAAATCTTCATTGGCAAATCAGGAACCTGTCTTTCTAAGAGGCTTCGGCAGCTTTATCCTGAAGCATAGAGCAGAGAAAACCGCTCGCAATATTTGCAGAAACACTACATTAATTGTGCCGGAACATGATATACCTGCTTTCAAACCTGCCAAAGAGTTTGTTGCTTCAATAAGTAAATTGAAAAATATTTAATATGGACGGTTTTATACAACTATCCATTTATCTGTATCACAACTATCTGTAGATGGTGTATGATTAGGATAAAATTACACAACTAAATTATTTTATGTTATTTTTGAATTTGTAACATAATCAAAATATGAAAGATCAACTTGCTTTATTAAGAAAATGCATCGTAAATGATATACCGGCTATCGTATTTCAGGGCGATGACAGCTGCACAGTAGAAGTATTGGAAGCAGCCATTGAAATCTACAGAAGGCATGGCGCTTCTCGCGAATTTCTGTATGACTTCCAGAATGTGATTGATGATGTCAAGGCTTATCAGATACAGAATCCGCACAGATTGAAACTGGCTGATATGACTGAGGTTGAGAAAGAACTTCTTCGTAAGGAAATGCTGGAGAAAGGTCTACTGGGATGAACATAAAACTTACCATGTATTCTGCTGACCTGAGCAGTGAACTGTCATTGCCGTTTGCAGATCAAGGTGTGAGAGCTGGATTTCCTTCACCGGCCCAGGACTACATGACTGACAGCATAGACCTGAACCGGGAACTCATACGTCATCCGGCCACAACATTCTATGCCCGTGCTTCCGGAGATTCAATGAAGGACTGTGGTATTGATGATGGCGACCTGTTGGTTATAGACAAGGCCTTGGAGCCTCAGGACGGTGACATCGTTGTGGCTTTCATCGATGGAGAGTTCACGCTGAAGACTGTGCGCTTTGACGATAAGGAGAAATGTATCTGGCTCGTACCGGCCAACGAGGAATATTCACCCATAAAGATTACTGAAGAGAACAACTACCTGATATGGGGTGTTCTTACTTATAACATAAAGAGACAGCTTAGAAAAGGAAGATGATAGCCCTTGTCGATTGCAATAACTTCTACTGTTCATGCGAGCGCGTGTTCAATCCGCTGCTCCGTGACAAACCTGTCGTTGTTCTGAGTAACAATGACGGCTGTGTCGTGGCCCGAAGCAACGAAGTTAAAGCAATGGGTATCAAGATGGGTACACCTCTCTACCAGATTCGTGAAGTCCTTGAGGCAAACAATGTGGCTGTCTTCAGCTCAAACTACAACCTGTACGGTGACATGAGTCGCCGGGTAATGATGCTGCTGTCCGAGTTCACGCCCGAACTGACCCAGTACTCAATTGATGAAGCGTTCCTGGATCTCTCCGGCTTCGGAGAAGGGGAGAAGTTGGTTTCCTACGGTCACAGGATTGTGAAGACCATCGGAAAGGGTACCGGCATCCCGGTTACGATGGGTATTGCTCCGACAAAGACTCTGGCGAAGGTGGCAAGCCGTTACGGAAAGAAGTACAAGGGATATCAGGGTGTATGCATGATTGATTCTGAGGAAAAGCGCATCAAGGCGCTGCAGGGCTTCGAAATTGGCGATGTCTGGGGTATCGGCCATCGAAGCTTGGATAAGCTGCACTATTACGGTTTAAATACCGCCTGGGATTTCACTCAGAAAAGCGAGAGTTTTGTGCGAAAATAACTTACAATTACCGGTGTACGTACTTGGAAGGAGCTTCGTGGTGAATCCTGCATCGATGTCGAGGAACTGCCACAGAAGAAGAGTATCTGTACCAGCCGAAGTTTCCCTGACTCCGGTCTGTCCGAACTCTCCAGCTTAGAGGAAGCTGTCGCCAACTTTTCTTCCGAATGTGTCCGTAAGCTCCGTATGCAGCACAGCTGCTGCACAGAGATAACAGTATTCGCCTATACCAGCCGTTTCCGTATGGATCTTCCGCAGTACTGCATCAACCGCACCATCCACCTGCAGGTACCGACCAACGACCTTCAGGAACTTGTAAGCACTGCAGTTCGGGCACTCCGCATGGATTTCCGCAAAGAGGGCGGTTATCAGTACAAAAAAGCCGGTGTCATTGTCTGGAACATAGTTCCTGATTCTGCCATCCAAACCAACCTTTTTGACACCATTGACCGTGACAAGCAATCACGCCTGGCCGCCGCCATAGATGCTATCAACCGAAAGAATGGCCACAACACCATAAAGGTAGCTGTCCAGGGCACTACAGATAAGTCATGGCACCTCAAATGCGAACACATCAGCAAGCAGTACACCACCAACCTCGATGATGTCATTCTCGTGAAGTAAAATATGGTGCTGAATGTAGCTTATTTATTTCATAATTACAGCTATAAGTCAATTTTAATATCTACATTTGTATAGTTTGTATAAAAACAATGATATCCTTGTTGAATTTTTATTTCGTAACGAAATCAAAGTTCTTCAGGAGTATAAGGAAAAAGCACATCGGGAACTTAGCCGGGTACGTGATGAACAGAAAACATTCGGGAAAATAAAAGTAAATACAGAATTATGAATCAGTTACACATAACATTAGAAGAGAATTCACCTGCTATTAAATGGGCTAATACACAAGCTGACAGAATAGGGGCAAGAGGACATGTCGGTACTCACTTGGATTGTTATACAACAGTACCAGAGAAGCCTGAATACAATATCACAGCAATGGTTCTTGATTGTCAGAATGAAATGCCCAAAGAGGAAGATATTAAAAGTCTTACCACCCTTGAAAATATGGCTTTACTGTTACATACAGCCAATTTGGAGAGAAACGAATACGGAACGGATATGTATTTCTCCACAGAAACCTTTCTGAGTGAGGAAGTCCTTCATACTATTTTGGAGAAGAAACCGCTTTTTATTATCATCGATTCTCATGGTATAGCGGAGAAAGGAAAGAGACATATAGAATTTGACAAGATTTGTGAAGCTAATGGCTGCCATGTAATAGAAAATGTTGATTTATCATGCATTGGCAATCAAAAGGAAGTTCAGTTGAAAATATTAATCAATATCAATCACCAATCAACGGGCAAACCCTGTGAATTGTATTGTGTGTAGTCCTTTCCCCTGCTTATAACTTTATAAAAGCCTTTGGGGAGCCTAATACCCCTGTATCAAAAATACAGGGGGCAAGGTATCCCTAACGCAAGCATGTATATGTAAAATCACATACCCATTCCAAAACCCCGGCTTCTTTTCCTGGGCTGGTCGAGTTCTTCTTCCAGCTGCTTCTTTCTCTGCGGTGCCTGGTTGATATCTGGAACCTGGAATATTATACTATTTCCCTATTGTTGGTTCTCTTCACGGGCTATTATTTCTTTTTGTCCAATAATGTTTGGGGTAATATATATTTTATTTGCTTTTATCAGATATTCTTCGTAATTTTATAAATTCAGGCAGAGGTTCTGGTAATAGCCTATTACGGAAGACGTGCATGGCTATGGGCGGTTAGGGTAACTTAACCGCTTTTTCTTTTCAAATTTTCTTTGTTAATAGAAAATTTCTGTATCTTTGCTTTGTCATAAGACATAAATAACTTCTTACACTGTCATTCTCATTCATTTCTTCAATTCTTGACAGTAGTAAATCAAAGCACATTATAATTTAAGTTTATAGCTGCATCTGCAGCCTATCTATCGCACCCTCTCCAGGCTGTGATAGATGTTTCCTCATTTATTCACTTTTCATTAATCATTTAATCAATTTCATTATGGAACAGGTATTAATTGGCCAGAATGCCGGCATTATCTGGCATCTGCTCGAAGGTAAAAATGGTGTAGAAGTATCTCTTTTTAAGAGGGAGTCCAAGCTCTCAGAATCTGAGTTCTGGGCTGCTATCGGATGGTTGTCTAAGGAAGACAAACTTTCCTTCTCTACAGAAAAAGTAGGTAAGAAGACAGTGAAGACATACTCTCTGAAAGACTGATTCATTGTGCGCTCATGCTGTAGGCTTGCTTGATTCCTGATGGAATAGGCAAGTCTTTTTTTTTACAATAAATTTTATAACACAATACGTTCAAATTATTTAATTTTGATTTTGTGACATAATCAAAATTTACTATTTTTGTCCCAAACCACACAAATTAGCTTATATGGAAAATAAATTTGAACTAGTTGAAAAATATAATATTGATGTGGATGTCTTTATTGAAGAAAACGGTGTAACTCCTGTTGGAAAACTCCCTGACAACCATCTTACCAAAGAGTTTTTTCGCCTATATTTTACTGGACAGATTACAAAGGTCTGGAAGAGATGGCTTTCTGAATGTTGGATGCAAACTCCTTAATCTACAGACCTATATTAGACGGGAACCGCTATATTACAGAACAAGAATTATCAAAAGCTCTCAAAATAACAAAAAGAACACTCATTGAATATAGAATGAATGGTAAATTGCCCTATTACAGAATAGGAGGAAAGATTCTGTATAAGGAACAGGATATTATAGAAATATTGGAAAGAAACAAAGTATTGGCATTTGAATAATATCTCTTAAAACATTAATAATCAAAAGATAAACTTTATAAAATAGCTTGTAGCTACCCCTAAATAATTATATAAATATTTGGAGGAATAGAACCGAACACTTACCTTTGTAAAGTCAAAGGATGATTAACGAGAATCTATCGAAAATTGGTGAATTTGGCATATGGCTGATTCAGTGGTTCGGGGATTTTTCCAAAGATATTAAAGTGCTGTAATTTAGGACTTTGAATAGTATTATTCGATTCCTGGTGGTAAACAGTACGCTGAACTCTACATCAAAAGGACAAGAGGATTTTGTAGATTTGAAAACTATATCAACTACTTCATATTTTTTAATTTCAATATACTTTGAACTCTTTACTCTATTTAAGGAGGCAAAAGCATGTATTGATATAGTAACAGAGATTATCAGGATAAAGTAAAATTTCAGTTTCATAGACCTGTGTTCTTCATAAAAAAATCCCGTATAGGTCCTATAGAACCATATACGGAATATATAACCCCCAAAAAATCATCAATTCATATTTTGTAAATATCTATTGTCGACTATTCTTTCAAGCTCTTTTTTAAGTTTAGCAGCCACCTCAGGATTCTTGTCAATCACATTCACTGATTCACTCCTGTCGCCATTCAACTTAAATAACTGATCCTTTGGACTATTCCCCAACTCTGTATTAGTCTGTACATTCAAAGCAGGAGCATTATTTCTAGGAATAAACTTCCATTCGCCATCTGTTATGCCAAGGAAGTTCTGAATATTCTGTGTTACAAAATATTCTTTACCCTTTTCCGATTTACCCAACCATGCATCAAGAAGATTCTCACTGTCAGGCGCTGCACCATCAGGTAAAGTTACACCAGTCATTGCAGCAAATGAAGCAAACCAGTCCAATTGAGACATAAGCAAATCGTTAACACCTGGTTTAACGTGATTTTTCCATCTCAAGATACATGGAATACGTGTGCCAGCCTCATAGTTACTGTACTTGCCACCTCTCAAGTCGCCTGCAGGCTTATGGTCGCCAAGTAATTCCACAGCCTGATCCTTATAACCATCATCTATCACCGGACCGTTATCACTTGAAAGGACGACAATTGTATTTTCGTCAATACCTAATCTTTCCAGAGTCTTCATAACTTCGCCTACACCCCAGTCAAAAGACAACAAAGCATCACCGCGGAGACCGTGTCCGCTTTTTCCGACAAATCTTTCATGCGGATCACGAGGTACATGAATATCATTTGTAGCCAGATACAGGAACCAAGGTTTATCCGAAGCCGACTTTTCTTCAATAAATCTTACGGCATTGGCAATGATACTGTCCTGAATATCCTGATCTCTCCATAATGCAGATTTACCTCCTCTCATATATCCAATACGTGAAATACCGTTTACGATACTCATATCATGTCCGTGAGAAGGATGAAGTCTTAGCAACTCTGGATTGTCTTTTCCGGTAGGCTCGCCAGGGAAATTCTTGGTATAACTAACCTCTACGGGATCATCTGGTGATAATCCTAAAGCTCTTCCGTTTTCAATCCAAATACAAGGAACACGGTCAGCTGTCGCAGCCATTATATGCGAGAATTCAAACCCGATATCGCTTGGATTTGGAGAAACCAATCCATTCCAGTCCTGCTGACCAGCCTTATCACCAAGACCAAGATGCCACTTACCGATGACACCTGTCGAATATCCTGCATCAACAAACATATCAGCCATAGTATATATGTTTGGCTTGATAATCATAGCTGCATCACCTGCCGCTATCCCGGTACCTTTCTTTCTCCACGGATACTCACCAGTGAGCATTCCATATCTTGATGGTGTACTTGTAGATGCACCACAGTGGGCATTTGTAAACATTATACCCTCAGATGCCAGTTTCTCCACATTTGGAGTAATAATCGATTTTCCGCCATAACAGCTCAAATCACCGTAACCGATATCGTCGGCATAAATAAACAATACATTAGGTTTCTTATTCACTTCTGCAGCGTCTTTTTTCCCTCCGCATGAAGACAGCACTGCTGCGGCAATTGCCGGATAAAAAAATAAATCAGTTCTCATATGTTTTTTCTATATAGGTTTATAAATTCGTTTCATCATCATTAACTGTAACCTCCAAAAATATAACTCTTCTGTTTTCTGTAACAGTTCTATCTCCAACGTAATACATTTACCTTTAAGTCCTTCATACATGCAAACTGCGAAATATGCCCGATGCCATAAGGTATCAGCTTACGGCACTTTTCTAAGCTTAACTTACCATTCTCAACAATTAATATAGGTCTTATACCATGAATTTGCGCAGTAGGTTCATCAGGAGATAATAAATTATAGACAGAATCAACAATGGTACGAATGCTATCATCTACAAAACAAGTCCTATTTTCGAAAGGAATATTAATATCTTCATCTTCAGACGATTTCTCCGAACACGAAAAAATAAATTGGTAGAAAAAATAAAAGTTTATTCATAATTAGTTTTAAGTTTTTATATGAACACAAAAATATAATTAACCTACCAGACTAGTCGTAGATATTTCTTTCGAAATTAGGGGGTATTTTTATTTTATTCTATCCCTTTTTAAGATAATCTCCTTCTGCTTTTTAGTCAATCCCCTTCGATATAACTCTTCCAAAGAAAAAGGAACATCATTCTTTTTCATTTCCGGATCATTGAAATCAATACTCAAATCACAGTCGAACCGCAATAAAATACTTCTTCTGTTTCGACCCCACAAATTATAATGGGAAATACCCCATGTTATGCCATTAGCAAACGGTACATCCGTAAAGGCATCCGGGTCATAAAGTCCTGAAGCAATTGGCATCATGGCACAAATACTTGCAACCTTGAAATTCTTGCCATCCTCTGAATATTGAATAGTATTATTTTCATGCCCGTCTTTAGCCATAATCGAGGCTATCCCCTGCTTGAAACGGAAAAACTGAGTCTCATGTCCGGAACTGATAATCGGGTTCAATTCATATTTTTTGAATGGTCCCATAGGATTATCAGCTATGGCAAGACCCTGAGAGCGGATTAAACCGCCATTATCCTTTCCGTTATAATCCGATTTATAATATAGATATATTTTCCCTTTATAAACCAATGGTTGAGGGTCATGAATAGAAAATTGATCCCAATCACCGGGTTCACCGTTTGGAATAATGATTTCATTTACGGGAGTCCATGGTCCGTCAGGCGAATCGGCATACGACATTGCAACTGGGCAGTCATCACGACCGGTACTTCCGCTCATTACAGAAAAGGCCTGATAATATAAATAATACTTGCCTTTCCAGACCAATACATCCGGAGTTGCAACCGACCTCCACCCAAGTTCCGGTTTCTTCGGGCGATGTACAGCTATCCCCTGTTCTTCCCAATGAAAACCATCTTTACTTGTGGCATATGCAATATCACACAAGTCCCAATCCACAGACGGAATAGTATCATTAGCAAGCTTTGTCCCTACAAAGGTTGTTGGAGTGCAACGCTTGGTGTACCACATATAGTATTTACCGTTTACCTTAATAATTCTTGAAGGGTCTCTTCGTGTTACTGTCCCATCATCATTATGATAGTCAAAGCCTGTAAGCGGTGAGTACTTGAAGTTCGTGTATAATTCATTCAACTGTGGAGTTGCAGCTCCGTAATTATCATACACTCTGTTCATAGCGCAACTCATCTTGAAAGTTGGCTTTTCTTTAGGCATAACATAAGGGAATGGATTCTGTGCAAACAAGTCTGCAGAAACTCCTATCAATACTGATACTAAAAGCTTTACTCTCATACTATAAAAATATTAATAAAAAAATCAATTACGAATATATTGATAAATTACCAAACCTAACATAGGTAAATTTAAAGTAGATAGTATGTATTTTAAAATTAAAGATTTTTTTCTCTTTATCTTAGACTAGAAGTATTCAGTCTACATACATAGTATTGATACTATCATCAAGAAGATCATTCTTTTCACACAATCCGCCGGTCCAGGTCTCATCAGCAGTCCACAAATCCCATATGATATTCAGTTCTAGAGTAAAATCCTGTTTTGATACCACATTTCCTGTAGGTTCACCATTCAAGTAAAATTGAATATTGTTGGCATCTTTCCACCACACTCCAATTCTTTGGAACTTTTCATTCCATTTCACTCCTTTTGCCGGATTTCCGTCAGAGAGTTTCCTGTTATCGAAGTTACCGTTATTTCTTTCTGTAACACCATTCTTGACAACAAAGTATTGCGAATACATAGTATAAGGACGTGTATTCTCCTGTGCCTTAATAGAAGGTTTTGAGTTATGCTCACACATGTCTATCTCATCCCTGTCATTACTGTTGCCATTATTCATCCAGAAAGTACTGAAAGCCGAAATATGTGCGGTACGCATATAACATTCTGTGTACATCGGATATGAAATTCTCGTATTCGACATAACCCTAGAAGTCTTAAACCACCTTTCCTTGCCATCGTCAAGTGTAGCCTTGATCCAAAGCAAACCGTTATCTACTCCCGAGTTCTCGGCAACCATCTGTACCGGTACGTCATAATTCCATAATGACCTGTGCCATTTTGTAGCATCCCAGTAATCAAACTCATCCGAAAGGCTTTCCACCTTTTCCCATTTAAAACCTTCCGGAACCTCCGGAAGGTTTTGCGCATTACAAACAAAATTTGCTGAAAACATCAGCGACAAAAATGATAGTAAGGTCTTCATCATATACCTCTAATATTATTTGAAAAATTAAAAATCTGCATAGTAACTGTACTTACGTGACCGCCATTATCTGGGAACTTTAACGAGATAGTATTATTTCCCTTAAGAATGCTGTAGTCCACAGGCACTTCAATAACACCGAAGAAAGAAGCACGGTCTTTCTGAACGTCACCCCTGAAATTATCCGGGATATCAACTTTCTTACCGTTTACTAAAAGTTCAGGCAGCAACGACAAACCATGATTTCTGCCAAGTCCAAGACGGATAACGGCCTCACCATATTCGGTCTTCTTGACATTATTTATATTGAAAACCAGTTCTTTGCCAGCAGCAATCTCTTTAAGGTAATCCGTTGCATAATATTTCACCTCCTCCATCGTTTCGTTTATTTTCACTTTTCTGTCGAAATTATAGCAAATGACGCATGTTGCCTCAGTTTCTAAAGTAAAGTGGTCAAGACTCTTTGCATCGTATACATCAAGCATAGGTACTCCGTCTTTCCCACCTTTAAGGTACAGATGTCTGACTTCTATACTTTTTGCATCCTTAGATGTTCCGTTTACAGAAAGATTCAAATCTACTGGTTTGAAATCCAGATTGTTTATAATGAAATACACATTCTTCCCGTCTACATATGCATCACACATAATGTCAGGATTATCACAGTTTGTTTCAACCCTTGTACCCTTCACATCCTTCCAGAGCTGATAAAACTTTATAAGTTCAGAGTAAACATATTCTCCGGTAAAGCTTTCAGGCTCGTTTTCTCTTCTCAGCATTCTCGCTGTATGTGCAAGACCCGTTTTGGGATTATATCCCCACTCAGATTTGAGCATGGCAAAAGGCATGGCATAACATATATTATCGGTCCTTTCCATAAACTGCATAAGCATCGAGTTGGTCGATTTCAGTCGCAGCCAGTCGCGATATGGCGACCATGGCTTCCTGTTGTAATCATGCGTCTGCGCACTGTATTCCGAAATCATAAGAGGTTTAACCTCACCAAGCTTTATCATACTGTACTGCTCAATCATATCCATTGTGGCCTCCATGTTACTGCCTTTTCTGTACATCTGTTTACCATCTTTACATGGAAAATCGTATAAATGAATAGTAAAGAAATCCATATCCTTTCCGGCAATATCAATAAACTGTTTCCATCTGGCATTCCATCTTCCGAAATTCTGGAGTTCAAAATCAGGGAAGGCAGTGCAATAACCTCCCACTTTCATATCAGGATTAAACTTTTTCACCTGTGCGGCAATAGTAGAGTGGAATTCAAATAATTTGGTTATACTTGACTTTGGAGCTTTCGGCTTATCATAAATATCCCACAAAGGCTCATTAATTACCTCACAGAACCCAGGCTTAGGTTCACCACTTTCTCCTCCTTCACCAAAATACTCCTTAATATACCTGCCATAAAATTCACCCGAAGCTGTTCCGAAAGGCTCATCTTCAGTATCCTTCTGCGATAAAGCCCATCCTTTCAGCGTTTTAGTTCCGTCAGGATAAAAAGGAGAGAACTGATTACAAAGAATCAGATTACTGTATTTCTCGTAAGGATGTACCTTTGTGTTCTGAACATACCGTTTCTTATTCTGGCTACATAGTCTAGCCAAATCATCTGGGTCGGCAAAACCTGGTCTTTCGGGATCCTCCTTAACATTGCGAAGCACAGTCTTGATCATACCTGTTTCACGCCCCACATACACATCATATTTTCTTATAAGGTCATCACGTAAATCAGCAATCTTATTTGCACTATCCCAATAATTCTCATTTATTGTAGCATGGAAATTTATAAACTTAGGACGGTTAAACTCTGTTACATCCCCAAGCTTATGTTTTACATTCAAATTCAATTGCACATGAGTCTGTGCAGAAGCGGCTAAATGAACAGCCATAAAACAAAACAAGCCGATAATTCTGTTTTTCATAAATTATTTTATATTAAAGTACAATATTAGTAAAGTTTATGGTTTTGAGAATAAAAAAATGCTCCGTTATTGAATATCATCTAACGGAACATTTTATTTGAAGCAAAGAACTTTTATCTTGATGGTTCAATCAATATGTCTTTTTCCATTATACTGATATTATCATACTTTTTAACCAGAATACCATTTTCATCATATTCAGAATTTTTCAGTCGGATATTGTATGGCAAATATATATCATACAAATAGTATTTATATATGGCAAAATGCAACTTTTCCCTAAGTAAATGAAAATCTCTCCCATAAAGATATTTTTTCTCCACTATAACTAGAATAAATCAAATCCTTAACTATATAAAAAGAGAAGAGACCATCTCAAAATCATTTTGAGATGGTCTCCATAAAATAATTATTTATCCTCTACCGGTTTATAAATTCTTATCCAGTCAACAAGGAATGTATTATTATCTTTATTCATTAATTCTTTGTTTGTCGGAGACAATCCACTTATAGCTCTCCAGCTCTGGTCTTCCATGTTTATAATTATATCCATTTCTTTCGATAGTCCGGTACCCTTAGTAAAATCATTGGGGTCAATAATATTTTTCCCAGATACCCTTCTTACCATTTTACCATCAACATAATATTCCAAATTAAATGGATCTTTCCAGTAAACTCCTACTCTATGGAAATCATTTCTCCAAATAGTTCCATTCACATCTTTATACCAACTTCCAGGATCTGTTGGTTGATAGTCCTGAAACGGATCTCTAATAAACACATGATGACTTAAATGAATTCTATCAGGTCCGTAAAATTTATGTCCATCATCACCTACAACCCTATCGCTACCATATGCCTCTATAATATCAATTTCTTGAGTATCATCAGGACTTAACATCCATACATCCGAAGCCATTGTTGAGTTAGCTATCTTGGCATATGCCTCTACATACACAGGATATACTACTCTAGTTTTAGATGTAACACACCCTGTATAAGTGCCAGGCATCATTTTTTCTTTATCTCCGCTTGTAACCTTAACTATTTTTACATCGTCAGGTCTACTGGTTTCAATTCGCAAACAACCATCTGAGACAGAAATATGATCTCTCTGCCATATTGTAGGAGCTGGTCCTGACCAGTTGGCATGGTAATAATCGGTCCATTTCTTTTCAAAATTACCTTTGTTATTACTGTCAGCAGTATAGTTAAAGTCATCCGACTGACTCTGTAATTCCCATTTCATTCCAGTACCTGCCGAAACTGGTACAGGAAACTTGTCCCATTCATATTCAAATTCTGTTTCAGAATCACCCGGGTCTGTATTTGATCCGTTTTCTGACCCATTCTCTTCTCCATTATTATCTCCTGGCATACAGGAACTACAAGAAATAAATAAAAATCCTAATGATAAAAGCAATAATTTCAATTCCATTCTACAAAAAATTTAATTAATAATATCTAAGAAATAGATAGGGAGCTAACCCTATCTATTTTTAATTTACTATGGACGTTTTTCTATTTTAGTCAATGAAATATCATCAAAATAGAAATTCAATGCTGATGATGATTTTTCATTTGTAGCTCTAATGATAATTCCTGAATCTCCAGCTTTGGAAGATGACATTTTACATGTAACATTCACCCATTGACCTTTAACAAAATCATTATTAAACCATACACCAGTACTCCATTTTGTATCTATTGCAAAATCAAAAGTAATATTTGGATATATTCCATTTACTGGAGTACCATCTAATTCTTGTACATTTATCCACATAGAAAGCAAATAATCAACATTTGCTTCTACAGGGATGGCATAATCTCCTGCTACTTTGGTATCGCAACCCATTATCATTCCTTTACCAGCAGAAATTTCTGCATATGCAACACCGTTACCAGAATGAGCATTATCATTTACCATAGATAATTTATAGTCGTCCCATAGAGTTGCTCCCCAAGAAACTTTATCCCAATCTTCTACAGTACAATTTTCAAAACCTACATCATATCCTGCTTCTTTCAAAAGATTTGACATCTTGAAATCGAAACTTTCCGGTTCTGAAATAAAATTTGTAGCATAAACATAGTCAAGTGTTATCAAATTACCAACAGATGCATCGTATGAAACAGTTATATTATCGGTATTATAAATATCAGTATCTAATACAAGTTTTACAATATTGACATCCGTACTTACTGATTGAATATTTGCAACTACAGGAATCATATTTTCCCCGTTGGTTATATTCAGTGAAAAAGCATTAACAGGACAGTCTGATGCATCTTTCATTGCACGGCTAAATTTCAAACCTATAGTATTGGATGATAATCTTTCAGCACCAATAAAATCAACAGGATCTTCCGAAGCTATAACATTTACCAACTCTGTATATTTTATGCTGCTACGTCCAAAATCACTTGATGACTCCAAGGTAACCTCATACAACCCCGGTGAGTAGAACTGATAAGATGCAATACCGTCAACTGCCTCAACTGTTTCTGCCTTTCCATCTTCACTAACAAAAGTGAAGACATTTTTATTAGGTGCACCTGTAGAAGTAACAGTAAAATCTATGTGATGACCACCTTGCAGCTCATTCTTGGCGCCCGAAGCTAAATTTATTTCAGCACCAGTTTCTCTACACAAAGCGGTAAATGACGCTCTAACACTATCTAAAACCGTAACTTCAACAAACTGTTCCTTTTCATTAGTAAGTCCATCCTCTGTTTCTATTTCCTTACAGAATATTTGTTTAAGAGAAATCTTATGAACTCCAGGAACAATAAAACTAACTTTCAGGTTTTCGGATGCTGAGGTTGTAACTTCCGTAGAATCTAAATTAATGGCTACACCTTCAGGGAAAGTCCATGTTCTGGATTCAACACCTCTTGACAAATCCAGAAATGACATCCAACCATTAACTTGCATCAAATTCGCTTTATTTCCAAAAGAAGTAGTAACATACTCCTGGACTATATCTTCGTTAAACTCATAGTCCTTTTGGCAACTTATTCCTAAAAAGGCTAAAATAACTAATAATATTTTATTTATTGTCTTCATCGTATTAAAATTTAATTCTGTAATGCTTTATTATTCTGAACTTCACAGCTAGGTATTGGGAAATAATCGTGAACATCCGACTGATATACCTTTGAACGCATCTCAAAATCAGGACGCACACGTTCCTTAACATTTAATGGTGGAATCTGTTCTGTAGAACTTATTGTTGTACTTGTAATAGACCCACATAAATTCAAACGTATACCTTGTTCTTCACTCCAACATTGTTCGAAGCACTCTTTAACCAATCCCCAACGAACCAAGTCAAGCCAGCGATGACCTTCAAAAGCCAATTCAAGCAAACGCTCAGCCATTCTTAAATGCATCAATACATTATCCTTATTGGCAGGAATCATCTCAAAGTCTGTGTAATTATTTGCAAATTTAGAGACCCACAATTTAGGGAAAAATCCATTATTCTCTGTTATATAATCCTTAAGTTTTACTACCCCTGCACGTTCTCTTACTTTATCAATATATTCTATTGCCAAATCTACATCACCATCATCTTCAAGAATAGCTTCGGCATACATTAACAAAACGTCAGCATATCTAATAGCTCTGTAATTTATACCTGTTCTACATCCTGTAGTAGGATCCTCAGATTCCACTCTATCCCAACGTGTCCATTTCCTTACTTTAGAACTCTGACCATATCCAAAGTTTACTTTTCCTTTGGCAACAAGATTTCCATCAGCATCATATTCATCAACAAGAGGAGCCTTATAATAATCACCGTCACCTTTCTCAACTACAATTGTTGCGTATGTTCTCATAGAGTTCAAATGTCCAGCTTTTGTCCATTCAGCATCAGGATCCATAACATCTGCCGAAACAAACATTTCGTGGCAATGGTAGGTAGGTAACACTGTATTGTAACCACCTGCAAAAAGAGAAGCAAACTGGTTTGCAATAGATACACCTTCCGAACCATCTATCTCGTCATGCAGGTTTCCACTATTTCCTGGCTTGTAGTTATCGGAGAAAGAGACTTCAAATACAGATTCCTTATTAAACTCATTATCAGTGGTAAAGTTATCCATATAATTTTCTTCCAGTTCATATAAGTTGCTTTCAACTAATTGCTTAAAGCATTCTCTTGCCAACTTCCATTCTTTCTGGAAAAGATAAGTCTTACCCAACATAGCTGTAGCCGCACCCCAAGTGATATGTCCGTCATTACCGTTGGGCCATACTTTAGGTAATATTTGAGCAGCCTGAAAATCCGGAATAACCATTTTATTTATTACATCATCCTTTGATGAAAAAGGAATGTTCATTTCTTCTGCCGAAGAAGCCATTTTATCATGTATTACGGCTCCACCATAAGTATTGGCAAGGAAAAAATAGTCATATCCTCTAATAAAACGTGCCTGAGCTATTATCTGTTCTTTCTTCTCTTGTGTAAGGAAATCTGCATTTTCAATGTAATGTAATATTTGATTTGCTCTGAAAATACCTACGTACAATTGTGACCAACGGTTTTCAACATATGGTGAAGAGCTATCCCACTTTAACTGGGTGAAGATATTTTGAGTACTATACCATGTTTCTGTACCTGCCAAATCACTTCTTAGCATTTCGAAAGTCAATCCTGAACCACTTACATATTCCAACTGCAAAGAACCATACAATGCATTTACAGCCTTATCAAAGTCAGCTTCGGTTTTCCAAAACGAGCCATCAGTCAGAGAATTGGGATTAACTTGTGACAGCAAGGCATCTTCACAACTCGTAAAAGTTCCCCCAATAAGAGAGAAACATAATATATAAGCTAATTTCTTTATCATAGTTTTAAAAATTTCAGTTAATCAAATTAAAAATCAAGCTGTACACCAAATAAGAATTTTCTTGTTATAGGATAGTTGGCTTTATCAACACCTCGGCTTGCAACACCATCTCCACCAACTTCAGGATCATATCCCTCATATTTAGTAAATGTAAACGGATTTTGTGCAGTTACATATATTCTTGCATAATCCAAAATACCTTTAAACCACTTTCTAGGTAAAGAATAGCCCAATGTTATATTGCGTAATCTTAAGAATGTTCCATCTTCCAGAAAGTAATCTAATCTAGGATTACAATTATATGGTTCAGGTACAGGTATATCTGAGTTGATATTGTTTGGAGTCCACATATCATATAATTCAACGTGTCTTACTCCTGCGTATGCAAACTGTTTTGCACCGTTGTATACCATATTTTTATGTGAATAATATAGCTGAGTAGAAAAATCAAAACCTTTATAATCAGCATTAAAAGTTAAACCCATTTCAAATTTAGGCATACTGCTTCCCTTATAAACACGATCCTTATCATCAATTATATTATCACCATTCTGGTTTACCAGTTTCAAGTCTCCCAATTTTGCATTTGGCATATAAGACTTAACAGCATCCAGTTCTTCCTGAGTCTGTATTACTCCATCTGATTCAATTAAGAAAAATGAACCAGCAGGATAACCAACTTTCATATATGTTGTAACATTATCATTATTCAACCAGGAACCAAGTTTACTATTAGCCAAAGGTATTTCATTCATATCACCCAACGAAGTAATTTCATTGATATTTTTAGTGAATGTCCCTATCAATGACCAGTTCATGCCAAATTTTGTATGTCCTTTGTATGTAGCCGAGAACTCAAAACCCTTATTTACCATGTTTCCGATATTAGAAGTAATTGAGTTATTTCCCCAACCTACATTTGTACCAGATGATGCAGGAATAATCACATCAAGCAACATATCCTTCTTATTATTCTTATACATATCAAAACTCAAGCTTAAAGCTCCTCTTAATAACGAAGCATCAAGACCGATATTCTTTGATACATTTGTTTCCCATACTATGTTAGGATTGGAATACGCTCTCTGTATAGCACCCAGACCTAACTGATCGCCTGTTTCCGGTCCCCAAACATAATCAATCTGGTTGCGGATGTAAGATGCATATTTATAGTCACCAATACCTTCATTACCAACCTCACCATAACTGGCTCTCAATTTAAGATTGCTCAACCAATCTACATTTTTCAAGAACTTTTCTTCATTAATATTCCAACCCAATGAAACACCAGGGAAGAAAGCATATCTGTTATTCTTAGCCATTCTTGAAGAACCGTCGTAACGTCCACTGGCAGATAACATATAACGACCGTCATAAGCATATTGTAAACGGAACAACTTTCCTACAATTACATGAGTAGATTTAGATCCTCCAATTGATGTAAGAACATTTCCTGCATCGAAAACAGGTGTATCATTACTAATGAAATCTTTTTTAGACATTGCGCTCTGCACCCAGTCTGTCTTTTCAATAGTATAACCGATTACAGCACCTACTTTGTGCTTTCCGAATGTTTTATCATAACTTAATACATTTTCCATAGTAAGTTTCATGCTTGAATTATCCTCCTGCAAAAGACTTGCATCAACTCTACTTGAAGCTGTGTTAAGGTTCCCGTTTTTATCATAAACCATAAACTGAGGTTCAAAGAAATCTCTTTTATATTGCCAATAGTTATAACCTAAATTCACCTGATAAGTAAGACCGTCAATAATCTCTATCTTAAAGTTTGCTGCTATATTATGAGAATTTTCAACTCTGTCATCAGAATTAGTCAATATACGAGCCAAATATCCCAAATGTTCTACGTTGTTATCAGCATCAATTTCTACTTCACTTCCATCTTCCATATTCAATGGTTTCATATATGGTTTCTGATATTGTGCAAACTGATATACATTCCAAGGCTCAACAGATTTATCAGAATGATTTAAGCCAATACTTACAAATCCACTGAAACGACCTTTCTTAAATGTTGCATTTGCACGGGTAGAGAATCTTTCGTAACCGGAATTAATAAGAATACCATCCTGTTTGAAATAGTTGGCATTAACATTATAAGTCATAACATCACTACCGCCACTTACAGTCAAGTTATAATTTTGCATTGGGGCATTATCTAAAGTTACTGATCCAATAAAATCGGTATTATAATCCATTGCATCGGGATTATAATATAAGTCGGAAGAGTTACCACCTAAAGCACGCTGATACATTTCATCAACATACAACTGCTGTGGTGTACTAAGCAATGGAGTTCCTGATACAATGTTCTGTAGACCATAATAACCAGAGAAACTTACTTTTGCTTTACCTGCTTTACCGCGTTTTGTCGTAATCAATATAACACCATTTGAAGCACGTGTTCCGTATACTGCAGCCGAAGCACCATCCTTCAACACATCTATTGTTTCAATTTCTTCCGCAGGTAAATTAGGATTACCGTCAGCCGGTATTCCATCTACGACATAAAGAGGACTTGAATTACCATTAATAGAACCCAATCCACGAATTTGAATAACAGCGCCATCTCCAGGACGACCGGAACTTTCAGTAATATTCAAACCTGAAATCTTACCTTGCAAAGTTTTTGTAAAATCCGAACCTGCTATTTTTAGCATTTCATCAGACTTTATCTGCGAAACAGCACCTGTTAATTCTTTTTTCTTCTGTACACCATAGCCAATAGCTACAACCTCAGCAAGCATAACAGATTCTTCTTTTAAAGAAACATTAATTTGTGTTTTTCCATTAACAGAGATTTCTTGTGTTTCATAGCCTATGAAACTGAATACGAGAGTCGACTTACTATCAGCCTCCAAAAAATAATTACCATCAAGGTCAGTAATTGTCCCTGCGGTATTATCACCTTTAACAGAAACTGTAGCACCTATTATAGGATCTTTCATTTCGTCTGTAACTTTTCCACTAATAGTAATCTTTTGTGCACTAATTGCAGATACACAAAACAGAAGCATTACCAATAAAGGTAACCTCTCCCACTTTTTGTTTTTGATTTCCATAAATTGATTTTTTAGCAAACAATAAATTAATTTTTTTGCAAAGAAAGTGATAGTTGGTGTTTTATATATATTGGAAAAGAGTTTTTAATATGGTGTATTTGCATACAATGGCATTTTTTTTATAAAAGTTCTCATCTACAATATAAGCAATTATAGACATTTAATTTTACAAGTGCAAATATACAGCTGATGGTAGATCAGATTGAGTTTCACCCTGGATATACACAAGTGGATACAGTACTTTATTGCCAGAGAAATAATATTACAGTAAAGCATGGAGTCCGCTTGGAAACGGATATATGCTGCAGTATCCTGTTCTATGTGAAATAGCATCAAGATACAATAAATCGGTGGCTCAGCTATGTTTGAGATGGGTACTACAGAACAACGTTGTTCCACTGCCAAAATCTCTGAACAAAGAAAGAATAATTCAGAATGCCGATGTATTTAATTTCGAACTTACATCTGAAGATATGAATTTAATAACGAATATGGAAACATGCGGGTTCTCCGGCTACTACATAGACGAAAATATGGAATAATACGTTTAAACATAAACTTCCCCTAAAAAATTAAAAGTATTTTATAGGAGAAGTACTCAAATACCATACTTTTTTTTCAAAAAACCACTGATTAGTTTTTTTTAATGGTAATACCTTTGCCAATAAAGAAAAGGATTGTTTGAGCAAGTGGTATACATAATTAAGGTAGATTGTTTTCAAGAGATAACAAACAGAATTATTTAATGGTTGTTGCATTGCAGCAACCATTTATTATTTAATTATTAACAAATGGCGTTTTATGAAAACATCTGAAATTCTAAAAGCAACTCTCTTACTTGTTCCGGCAATTGCATGGGCAGAAGGAAACAACGAACAAAAAAAAACAAACATTGTGTTTATTCTCTCAGATGATGCCGGATATGCTGATTTCGGTTTTCAGGGAAGCAAACAGTTTGAAACTCCCAATCTTGACAAGCTGGCGGAAAACGGAATGATACTCCACCAGATGTATACCACCGATGCGGTGAGCGGACCATCAAGGGCAGGACTTATGACCGGACGCTACCAGCAGAGATTCGGTATCGAAGAGAACAATGTAGTGGGATACATGAGCAAGCACGGTAAATACGGACTTGACATGGGTGTTCCTACTTCAGAAAAGTTTATATCAAACTATCTTAGCGAAGCTGGTTATGTTTGTGGAGCATTCGGAAAATGGCATCTGGGAGCTACAGACGAATATCATCCTTACAGAAGAGGTTTTGACCAATTTGTGGGATTCCGTTCGGGAGGTAGAAATTATTATCCTTATCAGAATGAAGAAGAGTCCTTTGCCGATGAGGGTGTGGAAAACAGACTTGAATACGGATTCGCTCATTTCAAGGAACCGGATAAGTATATGACTTACCTGCTCGCCGACGAAGCCTGCAAGTTCATTGAGGAAAATGCAAAAAAACCTTTCTTTGTTTATCTGGCATTCAACGCTGTACATGCTCCGCTACAGGCTGAAAAGGAAGACCTGGCGAAATTTGCTCACCTGAAAGGTAAAAGAAAAAGTCTTGCTGCCATGGCATGGGCAATGGACAAGGCTTGCGGACAGGTGTTCGACAAGCTTAAAGAACTGGGACTTGACAAAAATACAATCATAGTGTTTACTAACGATAACGGTGGACCTAACGGAACTGAAACTTCCAACTATCCTCTGAGCGGTATGAAAGCTACCTTCCTTGAGGGTGGTGTAAGAGTTCCTGCCATAATTTCTTATCCTGGTGTGATAAAGAAAGGTAGCCACTACAACAAGCCTACAAGCTTCCTCGATTTCTTGCCTGCTTTCATCAATCTTGCAGGTTACGACAAGGAAATTGCAAATCCGCTGGATGGTGTAGACATTATTCCCTATCTTACTGGCAAAAATAACGGTCGTCCTCACCAGACTCTTTACTGGAAAATTGAAAACAGAGGCGTTGTGAGAGACGGCGACTGGAAGTTCATGCGTTTCCCTGACAGACCAGCAGAACTATACGATATAAGTAAGGATGAAGGCGAACAGAATAATCTGGCCGACAAACATCCTGACTTGATAAGAAAATATTATAAGATGTTGTCAGACTGGGAAATGACACTAGACAGACCTATGTGGATGCTGGAAAGAAAATACGAAAAGCGCGTGCTTGAACAGTTCTATGAGCAGGAAGAATACAGACGTCCTAAAGAATATAAATAATAGACAAATAAGTTATAAGACTGAGCGAAGGAACGGATTCTTAATGTCAAGGCTAAACAAACAAGTAACTTTAGCCTTGACACTTACTTTATTAAAACAAAAGAGATAAGTAAGTGATCTAAAATATTTTTATATTCAACATAAAATATTACATTTATTGTATCATGATATTTTAGAATGTAAATCATGAAACATATAAAAGTGCTTGAATTAAGTGAGGCTAATCGCCTCGAATTGGAGAAAGGCTATCATAATGGCCCTACTCATAACTATCGTATCAGATGCAAATCCATATTGTTGAAGTCATCAGGAAAATCAGCTTCAGAAATAGCTGAAATATTCGATGTGACAATACCAACAGTATACGCTTGGATAAAACGTTATAAAGAAAATGGTATCAAAGGCTTAAAAACACGTCCCGGCCAAGGTCGTAAACCTATAATGGATTGTTCCGATGAGGAAGCAGTCCGTAAGGCTATAGAGGAAGACCGTCAGAGTGTGTCAAAAGCACGCGAAGCCTGGGAAAAGGCTTCCGGTAAAAAAGCCAGCGACATTACCTTCAAACGTTTTTTAGGAGCATTGGTGCAAGATATAAGCGAATAAGAAAACGCCCAAGGGGTACCCCCTCACCGCAACTCTATTCATACAAGAAAGAGAAGTTGCAAGAACTTGAAAGCCTTGATTCCAAAGGTTAAATAGAACTTTAACCTGTTGGCGGAATTAAAATAGCGCATATTTAACTCTGCCAATAGGCTTTTCATTTTTGTAGTTAATATATTGAAGGATTGTAAGTGCGCTAATCTTCCCAATAATCCGGGCAAACAATCCATCTGTATCTTTCGCATAATTCCTTATAATCATAAACTGGTCACACAATTGCGAGAATAGGGTTTCAATTCTTTTTCTCGCTTTGGCAAAAGCCGGAAATGTTGGCTTCCATTCTTTTTGATTACATCTGTATGGTACCTCCAATCTGATATTGGCAGTTTCAAACAAATCCAATTGCGCTTGGGCACTTATATATCCTCTGTCCCCTATGACTGTACAATTACTATAATCCACTTTCACATCCTTCAGGTAATGAATGTCATGCACACTTGCCTTAGTGAGGTCAAAGGAATGGATGATACCACTTAACCCGCAGACTGCATGGAGTTTATACCCATAATAATACATGCTTTATGATGCGCAGTATCCTACCCCAGGTGCTTTTCTAAAATCCTTCTTTCCCATACTGCAACGTTTGGAACGGGCAATACGACATACTTCTATCGGTTTCGAATCAATACAGAAATAGTCTTCACCACCATCCATTTTAGAAACCATTCTTCTCGGATTGCATTACATAGGGAGGAAGTTATTTTACGCCTGTCATTGTATTGTCGGCGGGAAATAAGGTTGGGTATTTCAACCCTATATTCCTGTAGCTTTGCAAACAACAGCGACTCACTGTCAATACCAACAGCCTCTGATGCCATGTTCAAGGCCACTACTTCAAGGTCTGAGAATTTAGGGACGACTCCTCGTCTTGGTACATTCCCGGATTCATTGACTAAATTGCCGGCAATTTGCTTGCATATGTTCAGTAATTTTGCGAATATTGCATATAAGTTGTGCATACGATATTTGTCTATTAAAAGTTTAGTCACCTTTAATTTACTAAATATCAACAATATGCACAACTTTTTAAACATAAATCTTTTATAATTTAATTCCGCCAACAGGTAACTTTATTATGCTGATGAAAGTCATGTATGTACCGATGGTTATGTACCTTACGGATGGCAGTTCAAAGATGAGAATGTATATATTCCATCCGAGAAAGCTGCAAGACTTAATATCTTTGGAATGATTACCAGAAGAAATCAATATAAAGGCTTTACAACACAAGAATCCATCAATGCAGACAGGCTTGTGGATTATCTTGACAGGTTCTCTTTTGAGGTAAAGAAGAAAACGGTGGTTGTACTTGATAATGCTTCTGTCCATAGGAACCGAAAGATAAAGGAAATAAGAAAGATATGGGAGGATAGAGGATTATTCCTTTTCTATCTTCCACCATACTCTCCGGAACTTAATCCAGCCGAGACACTATGGCGTATATTGAAAGGCAAATGGATAAGACCTGCTGATTACAATACTAAGGACTCGCTTTTCTATTGTACAAACAGAGCTCTTGCATCTGTAGGGACGAACTTATTTGTGAATTACTCATATGTATAAAATTAATTTTGAATAGTTACTTATGAAAAAATTTTGTTTATTCTTTTGCATAATATTTACTTGTATAATTAAGGTTTTCCCGCAATATGTAATAAATGGCGAAGAGTATGAATTCCGTACCAGGAATTTGCCTCAAAGTGAAGTCAATGATATAATTCAGGATAAGTATGGTTTTATCTGGATAGCAACACTTGATGGTCTGTACAGATATGACGGTTATGAATATAAGGCATATTTGAGTGACGGGCAGGAAGGGGCTATAAGTACAAATATGATTCTGAGTCTGGATATTGACAGCTATAATAATCTGTGGGTTGGTACTTATGGACGCGGATTGTCACGTTTTGACTACGAAACAGGTGAATTTATAAATTTTCCCATTGAGATACTTATAAACAGAAAAGATTTAAAGGGGGGGGACATTACAGCGGTAATGGTTGACTCGCAGAATGATATATGGATAGGAATGAATTATGGTTTGTTAAAGATTAAATTCGACCATAAGGAAAATATTATAACAGAAAGACATTTTTTTGAGTTCGAGGGAAATGCTTCCAGTGACGCAATAAAGGATATATATCAGGATGTATATGGTAATATTTGGATTGCTAGGAATGCATATACTGAACTGGTGACAGGTATAAAGGATGATAAGCTGGTTTCAAATAAAATTCACATCTCAGGCAATATCATAACTGGTGATAAGAGTGCTATTCTTGTAGGTGGATCTAAACTGTTTAAAATAGAACCTCATGACGGTACTTTTGATAACATTACTCCTGTCCTGCTATACGATAAACCTGTATCTGCACTAATAAAAGATTTTGATAATATTTGGGTGGCAAATAGAAGGGGTTTGGAATATCTTTCCCAATCAGAGGATAATGAAAATTATTCAACTCAATTCAGTCTTAATAAGGAGTTTGTCAAATCTTTGAATAGCAATAATGTGTCATGCTTGATGACTGACTCTGAAAACAATATATGGATTGGAATCAGAGGTGGAGGACTATACTCACTAAACAAGAAAGCACATAAGTTTCAGAATTATATACCCAAAGGTTTTCATAAAGATCCTTCCGGTAGAAAACAGAAGAGTGAATGTATGCAGGTCCGTGCGGTTTTTGAGGACTCCGACGGTAATTTGTGGTTAGGTGAAGAAGAAGAAGGGGTGTTCAGGCTCTCTGCAGATAAAAATTATAATGATTTGTTTCAAGTTGTAAATGTCAATTCAAAATATGAGAATAGAGGTTATGCTTTTGAAGAAACAAAACTCAAAAATGGTCGTAAACTGATATGGGTAGGAACAAGTTTTCCGGCAAATCTTGTTGCAATAGATAACAAAACTGCCGATATTGTAAATTACTCTTGTCCTTCATCACTTAAAATGGGCTTCGTGTTCTCAATAGAAAAAACTTCGGAAAATGTTTTGTGGATTGCCACTTACAGTAATGGAGTTTTCAGATTACAGCTTGATAACAATGGAAATGTTGTGGATTACAGACATTTCACTATATATAATTCTGATTTATCTTCGAATATAATCCGTTCTTTGTATTTTGATAATAAATCTAAAATATGGATAGGTACTGACAGTGGATTGAATTTTATTGATATCAATGATGAAAATCTGAAAGTAAACCGTATAACATTCAGTGGGGATAGTGACTGGTTCAATCATCTTTATGTTCTTGATATAAAGGAATATAATGGAAAACTGCTGATGGGCTCAATGGGTAATGGATTAATATTATACGACTATATTAATAACAGTTGCACAAAACTGACTACAAAGAACGGGCTGCACAATAATTCCATTAAAACTGTGCTGACAGATCAGGATAATAATGTATGGGTATCGAGCAACAAAGGTATTTCCAGAGTCAATCTAACAGATAACAGCATTATCCATTATGGAAAAGATAATGGCATATCCGAAGAAGAATTCAGTGAAATATGTGGTGTTAAACGTCATAACGGTGAACTTGTATTTGGAAGCAGAAGGGGAATTCTTGTGTTCAGGGGTAATGAAATAGTGAAAAATGAGAGAAAGCCAAAAGTCTTTATAACAGACATGCTGACTAATGGTACATCATTAAAATTTAATTCCGAGCACAGTGAGCTGGTACTGGATTATTATGACAGGAATGTAGCGTTCAGATTTACCGGACTACAGTTGTCCAATCCAGGAGGATTAAAGTATTACTATAAGCTTGAAGGTTTTGACAACGAATGGCAGCTAACTAACAGTACTCAGAGAACTGCAAGATACACCAACTTGCCTGAGGGCGATTATATATTTATTGTAAAAGCCAGTAATGAAGATGGTTTTGTTAGCGAACATCCAGCCCAATTGAGTTTCACCGTAAAGCCACCATTTGTACGTAGCGGACTGGCATACTTTATTTATTTCTTACTGTTTGTCGTCCTTATGTATATATCTTATTTGATATTAAAAGCTTTCTATAGAAAGAAAAAAGAAGTACTTGCAGCAAATCTTGAGGCTAAGCAGGCTGAAGAAATTACACAATACAAGCTTCAGTTCTTTACGGACGTGTCGCATGAGTTCAGGACACCTCTCACTCTCATTGAGATACCTTTGGAGTCGGCAATCAATAATTGTGGATCTGACAAGAAACAACTTTATTATTTGACCCTCATACGCCAAAATGTTTCCACATTGAAAATTCTTATAAATCAGTTGTTGGATTTCAGAAAAATAGAACGTGGGAAGCTACAGTTTAATCCGTATCCGGTTAATGTGTCAGATGTGGTTGGAGATATTTATTCGAGGTTTAAGTGTCTCTCAGAGAGCAGGAATATAATATATTCTATAAATACTCCTGAAGAAGCTGCAGTTTCGATGATAGATATTTCTTTATTTGAGAAAGTAATTGTAAATGTAATTTCAAATGCATTCAAATATACCCCACAAGGAGGAAGTATAAGTGTATATGTAGCGAATGATGCCAATACCATAACAGTGTCTGTACAGGACACAGGTGAAGGTATTTCTGAGGAAGAACTGTCGCATCTGTTTGAGAGATTCTATCAAGGCAAGGAGCATAATAAACTCAAGCAGGCTGGTACGGGTATCGGTCTGTCTATGTGTAAGAATATTATTGATGTTCATGGAGGAAATATCGAAATTTTCAGTAAATCGGGTGAAGGAACAAAATGTAATATTATACTGAAGAGAGAACTTACAGAACATGTGACATTGAGTGAGATTCCATATTATGATATATTAAGGAAAGACACTCTATCGCTTATTGACGACGAATTATCGTCTATGGATTTTTCGAATAATGAAGTTAAACAGGAGACTAACCAGTCGGAGGATTCAGAACTTCATAAACTGACTTTACTGATTGTAGAGGATAATGACCAGATGAGAAATGTGGTTGCCGAGAATCTTTCTTCCGATTTTGAAGTCATTACTGCTGGAAACGGAAAGGAAGGTCTTGAAAAATGTAAGGAGTTTTATCCTAATCTGATAATTACAGATATACGCATGCCGATAATGAATGGTATTGACATGTGTATTGAGATAAAGAAAGATGAGGAGATAAGCCATATTCCGATTATAGTACTAACAGCTAATAATTCTGTCAAGAACAGACTGGACAGTTATAATCTGGCTAATGTTGATTCATATCTTGAAAAACCTTTTGAAATGTCCACTTTGCGTGGGGTAATAAAAAGTATATTGGCCAATAGAGCCAGATTGCAGGAGCAATACTCAAAAAATGCTATTATATCTCCTGAAAAGGTTGCCAGTACAAAGACTGACCTCAATTTTATGACCGAGATTATTAATATTATTAAAAGGGAAATGAGTAATCCGGAGTTAAGTGTAGAACTGATTGCCGATGAGTATGGTGTTTCGCGAACATATTTAAACAGGAAAATCAAGGCTATTACAGGAGACACAACTTTGAAATTTATACGTAATATAAGATTCAAATATGCGGCTCAGTTACTTCAGTCTGGCGAGAAGAATGTCTCCGAGACTGCGTGGGAGATTGGTTATAATGATGTCAATACTTTCAGACTTAGGTTTAAGGAAATGTTTGGTGTAACTCCTACATCATATTTAAAAGGAAAATCAGAGGATGAGAGACCGTAATTCAAACTGTGTCAATCCTAAACAAGCCTGATTATCTCAAATTTTACTTTCGGATAAACACCTGAAAATCAGATGTATTCGAAGTAATATTTAACTAAATAAATGACAAGTTAAAGGGTTGACACAGCTCTATTTACGTAGCCTACGTAGCCTCTATTTCTAAATAAAATCTTATAATACCCTGAAATATTAGTTCTTTAAAGCATTGTCAATAATAGCTTTTATTTTAGGATATTTTTCGTCAGTATCGCCAACTTTTTCTCTAAGTTTAGCCAGACGCACTTTCATATCTTTCAGAACATCTTTATATTCGGGATCATTTGCTACGTTTTTCATTTCCATAGGATCCTTTTTCAAGTCATAGAGTTCGAAAGCAACCGGAGTTTGTACCACCTTATGACTGCCTTTATCTCTTAACCACCACATTGAAGGAGTGCCCATTGTCTTTTCGTCATAATGTCTTCCGTTGAACAATATCAGTTTATAATCTTTTGTTCTTATACCAATATGTGCAGGAATATCATGGTGAATCATGTGCATCCAGTATCTGTAGTAAACCTCATCTTTCCAGTTTGCAGGAGTTTTACCTTCAAATACATCAGCAAAGCTTTTTCCGTCCATATATTCTGGAGCCTTACCGCCTGCCAGTTCAATCAGAGTAGGAGCAAAGTCTATATTATTTATCATTAAATCGTTATGTACACCTCTTTGCTTAGATTTTGGATCTCTCACAATAAAAGGCATTCTCATTGATTCATCATACATCCATCTTTTGTCCTGCAAGTCATGTTCACCAAGCATCATACCCTGATCCCCTGTATAAACAATAATGGTATTTTCCCAAAGTCCCTCTTTTTTCAGGTAGTCAAACAGCCTTTTCAAGTTGTCGTCCACACCTTTTACACATCTCAGATAATCTTTCAGGTATCTTTGGTACGCTTCGTATGTATCCTTTTTAGGATCACCTGTATTTATTTTATAGTCTTCTGCGTAGCTTCTGTTCTCATGTCTTCTTGAAATAGAAGTACCGATGAAGTGTCTCAGAGAGTCATTTTTCCCTCTTGTAGCCTCAGAACCCCATCCATCCTGATTATAAAGCGATTCCGGTACCGGAACTTCTGTATCTTCGAGATAATATTTATATCGTGGAGCATACTCAAACATGTCGTGAGGAGCTTTATAGTGATGCATCAGGAAGAAAGGTTTGTTCTTGTCACGTCTGTTTTTCAGCCAGTCAATAGTTATATTTGTAATAACATCCGAAGAATATCCATTTGTCTTTACCTGATTTTTAGGCCATTCTTTGTTACTTATTTCATTTGTAAGAAATGTGGGATTAAAATATTCACCCTGTCCTCCATGACCGTTAAGAACTTTGTAATAATCAAAGTTTGCAGGTTCGTTTTTCAGATGCCATTTACCCACCATGGCAGTCTGATATCCCATTTTGCTGAATTCCTTCACAAGATATTGTCTGTCTACATCAAGTTTTTCGTCAAGTGTAAGAACTTCGTTATGGTGAGAGTATTGTCCGGTCATTATGCATGCACGGCTAGGAGTGCTGATAGAGTTCGTACAGAAACAATTATCGAATACTACTCCGTCACTGGCCAGTTCATCAATATTAGGAGTAGGATTAAGTTTTGCCAGATGGCTTCCGTAAGCTCCAATAGCTTGCGAAGTGTGGTCATCTGACATGATGAATATCACGTTCATCGGTTTTTCCTGAGCCATACTGCACACAGTGGGTACAACTGCAATAACTGTTGCCAAGCTGCTGTTAAAATTAAATTTTACCATGGTATGTTAATTTTTTATTTTATGATAAACTTGTTTTTCTGTTGTAATACCCTAAATATGTATCGTTCATATTTCGTTATATTTAAAGGCTTATAAAGTTTTCAAAATATATGAATCTGTCTGATAAGCCTTATTTATATCTGTTTCATTTTCCGGTAACAGGTATGCTACTATATAATACACTTTATCTTTTTCATATTCTACACTATATTCAAGATTGAAGCTGGCATATCCTGCAAAGAGTTTCCTCGAATTTCTACAAATTTCTTTTTTGTCTTTATTATATATTATTACTACCGCATTACAATTATAGTCGGCTGTATATATCAGTTCCGTGCTATATTTGTTTTCTTTATTTTTGAGTATTCTATTCTCCTTATTAGTTATATTTATGTTATTGCCAAACACTTTATTTTGGCTTTCTTCAGTTTCTACATTTATATCTATAAGAGTATAAGCCCTAACCCAGTCATAATATGTTTTATTCATTGTTTCATCAGCAAGTTCCTCATCGCTAGGGAGCTCTATCCATGGATATGGGTATGTTTCCACTACCATGTTTACGCCCATAGGTTCAGTAAAATAAAATGGATCGTTAGTGTCTCTATTATAGAATTCCACACTTCCTGATTGAGTGTTGTTTAGATAGAAAGTGGCTGAACTTTTGTCTTTCCACCAACAACCATACACATTGAAATCGTCCGATGGTACACCTCCATCCTCTCTGTATAGCCTTGTTTCTTTAGCTCTGATGTCTTTCTGTACATTTTCTCCCTCTGGAGTAAACCAATAATGAACATTTGAGTTCATTCCTTTATAAAAGAAATTTCCGTTGAAATCACCAGTCCTGCCTATACATTCACAAATGTCAAGTTCTTGTTTAAACATTCCCGGTGCAGCTCCTTCAGGTTGTTTTCCGTCGGTAGGAAATTTTCCACTTCTGTTTGAAAGCCAAAACGTTGATGAGAGTGTCGTTTTATTTGCTTTGAATCTGCATTCATAATAGCCATAGTGAGCCTTTTCTTCTTTAGATACTACAGCTGCACATGAAATGTTGAATTCAGTACCATTAACAACTATCGGATTGTTCATTTTTATACCCTCAAGTACCATACATCCGTCTTTAAATGAAACTCTTTCCTCTTCAAATAGACCGGGTTCACGACCTTTCCATGTAGGGTGTGGATTTATCCATTTTGACTCATCCAATTCACTGGCATTGAAATCATCAGTAAACATATCATTTACAATCCATCTTTGCCCAGTAGGGGGTAAAGGGATTGTTTTTATTTTTTCACTTACAGGGAAAGTATTTTCGGGAAATTCTTCTGTATTATTATTGTCTGCACCTTCCTGATTATTGACAGATTCTTCTTGACCTGTTTCTATAATAACTTCATTGCAGTTTGCGAATGTTATTGCACACAATATTAATATGTTTGTAAGGCTAATTCTTTTTTTCATAATTACCAATTTAAATTTACAACAGTAGCAGAACTAAATCTGCTGCCGTTGTAAATGATTATAAAAAGTATTACTTTGCTTGGTTTTTCATTTATAATAAATTTATACGAAAATAGCTTGTCGAATATCTTATTTGTGATATTGTCGTGGTTTACTTAAACTCACGTAATTTTTAATACAAAGCAAATTTATAACTTCCGAATTGATGGAATAGTAGGTGTTTTGAAATTAAAGAGTGGGTATTTTCGTTTTTTCAGATAGAATCTTGGTTTTCAAGGTATCCAGATTGTACAAATAGTCAGATGCTTGTTGGTAATTAAAGCACCTGACCATAAAAATGATGTTTTTAGTTCTTATAAACAATATTATTGTCTGCTTTCAGAACATATTTTTTTGTTTTCTCAGTGTCAATATTATGTATGAAGGTTTCTTCTGTTAATGCAGCACTATTCAGTGTAACAGTTCTGGTTTTACTGTCATTACCCGCAGTGCTTACCAAATCCACTTCTACAGTTTTATCACCATGGTTCATGATTCTTATAGTAGACACTAGTTTGTCAACTGTTTTGTCTGTAACTGGTTTTGCTATCACAGTACCATTGAGTTCAATTCTAAGAACATGGGCATATTCTGTAGGTTTCTGTTTCGGGAATTTCACTTTCAGACCTATATCTGTAAGTTTGAATTCAAGCTTTTCTTCTGATCCGAGCATACTTACAGATTTTATCTCCACATTCTCTATATAATCTTTTGCAAACGATTTGATAAGAACTTCATCATCCCATGCAAGTGATATTGCATATACTTTATTATCACGAGTTGTAAAACGAATGTCTTGAGCTGTGTATTCGGTTTTTTCATTATCTGTCATATAACCGGCAGTTCCCTTGTTTTCTCCTTCGCCTGGAGTAACCCATGGACGAGAGCAATAGATTGCTTCACCATTAACTTTAAGCCATTTTCCTATCTCTTTAAGAACATTCTTTTGTTCGTCTGTAATAGTTCCGTCAACTTTTGGTCCTACGTTAAGCAATAGGTTACCATTCTTGCTGACTATATCCACAAAGTCATCGATAATATGGTCTGGAGTTTTGTTCTCCTCATCAGGACAGTAGCTCCATGATTTTTTACCTATTGATGTATCGGTTTGCCATGAGTGTTTACGTATTCTGTCACTTTTACCACGTTCGATATCGAATACCTGGATATTATCACCATAGCCGAATTTGGTATTTACAACAACTTCCTTACCCCAGTCAAGCGCATTATTGTAATAATAGGCCATGAATTTATAGAAAGTAGGCTGGAACGGATATTTTCCTACAGTCCAGTCAAACCATATCAGTTCAGGCTGATATTGGTCAATCAGTTCGTAGGTATGCAAGAGGAATTCACGTCTTGACTTTTCGTTAGAACCTTCATATTTACCGTAGTAAGGAGTCATACCTTTACCTTCAGGCTGGTGCAGACGTTCGCCGTAAAGAGAAATACTCATATCCTGAACATCGGATGGTGTGTCCATTCCATATTCATAAAACCAAGCATTCTCGCATCTGTGCGATGATAACCCGAAATGAAGTCCTTCTGCTATGATTGCCTTTTTTAGTTCGCCAATAACATCCCTCTTAGGACCCATATCTACCGAGTTCCACTTATTGAAGGTACTATTGTACATAGCAAAACCATCGTGATGTTCGGCTACAGGTACCACATACTGCGCTCCTGATTCCTTGAAAAGCTCTGCCCATTCCTGTGGATTGAAGTTCTCGGCTTTAAACATAGGAATAAAATCTTTGTAGCCAAATTCTGTCAGTGGACCATACGTTTCTACATGATACTTGTTAATAGGATGTCCTTCTTTATACATCCATCTTGAATACCATTCGCTGCCGTAGGCAGGCACAGAATAAACACCCCAATGAATGAATATACCGAACTTGGCATCTTCAAACCATTTCGGTATTCTGTAGTTTTGTGCAATTGATGCAGAATCCGGTTTGAATATGTCAGTACCAATTGGAGAAGCTGTAGTCTCAATGTTGGGCTTGTATTCCGAATTGTTACATGCGCTTAAGCAGGCAATAGTTGCAACTGCTAATGAAGTAATGATTGCTTTCATTTTTATAGTTTTTATAAGTTTAAAGTTCTACATTTATTGTTGTCTTAGCTGTTTTAAGTCCTTTAGAAGTGGCGGTAATATTCATTTTTCCTTGCTTGTTTTCGTCAGACTGAACAATTAGCATACACATACCGCTGAATGCTTTTCTTTTGGGTTCTATGAACGACTCCGTTGTTGCAGCATTACCGTTTCCTACAGCTCTAAAGTGTCCTGCACCTTCAACACTGAATTCTACCAGATTGTCTGCCTCAGGGCATAGATTACCGTCTCTGTCTTCAATTCTTACAGTAATATATGACAGATCTTTGCCATCGGCAGTTATTACCTTTCTGTCTGGTATAAGTTTGATTTGAGCTGGTTTACCTGCTGTTCTGATTGTTTTTTCTGCCTTTAGTTCACCTAAATTATTGTATGCCTTTACTGTAAGTTCACCCGGTTCAAACGGAACATCCCACGAGAGACGATATTTTGACTGGAATGTGTTAGGGGCATAATGATTAAACGACACCATAATTTCAGTTAGGTCTCTTCCTTTTACCCTTTTGCCCAATGATTTTCCGTTAAGAAAAAGTTCTGCCTCATAACAGTTGGTGTAAACATATACAGGTATGTTCATTCCTTTTTTCCAGTTCCAATGAGGAAGTATATGAACCATCGGTTTATCTGTCCATTGGCTTTGATATAGGTAAAATCTGTCTTTAGGCAAACCGCACAAATCCACTGCTCCAAAGTATGATGATCTTGAAGGCCAGTCGTCATTCCAGTATCCATGGGTTGAATTATCTCTGCCTCCGTATGGTGTCGGTTCGCCCAGATAGTCAAATCCTGTCCATATAAATTCCCCCATAAAGCGTGGGTTCATTTCCTGGAAATGGAACTCTATATCAGGTGGGTATGCCCATTTGGGACCGATAAGGTCGTAGCTTGTAACCTGATTTGTGCCGTTTTTCTCATATTTCTCTATAGGTAGGTGATAAACTCCACGGCTACTTGTACACGAGGAAGTTTCCGAGCCATATAATGGAAGATCAGGATATAGTCTTTGAACTTCAGCATATTTGCCTGGTTTGTAATTCATTCCAGCAATGTCTACCTGCTGTGCCATGTTGTTGTCGAATGGGGCAGGGTAATAGTTGAACCCACATGTACTTGGACGTGTAGGATCAAGTTCGCGACAAATATCTGCAAGATATTTTGCTACTGTAAATCCTTTTTTCTTATCACTTTGCTCAAGAATTTCATTCCCTATACTCCACATTATTACCGACGGATGGTTTCTGTCGCGCATTATGAGGCTTGTAAGGTCTTTTTTACTCCACTCATCAAAATACAGGTGATAACCGTTGTCTACTTTAGCCTTTGTCCATTCGTCGAAGGCTTCATCAAGCACTACAAGTCCCATTCTGTCGCACAAATCAAGAAATTCCGGTGAAGGAGGGTTGTGTGATGTACGAATAGCATTCACACCCATTTCCTTCATAATCTGAAGCTTTCTTTCATCTGCTCTAACGTTGACTGCAGCTCCCATTGGACCGTTATCGTGATGAAGACATACTCCGTTAAATCTTATTTTTTCACCGTTTAGGAAAAATCCGTCTTTCGTAAAACATATTTTACGGATACCAAAGTCGGTAAAATATGTATCTGTAAGGTCTTTTCCATCATATATTTCTGTCTTCAGCTTATACATATATGGATTTTTCTGTCCCCAGATATTAGGATTCAACATATTTATATATGCAAGAGTTTTTCCCTGCTCCCCGGCAGCTACTTCAACATTATCATTTAATATTGCTACCGTTTCCCCCTGAGCGTTGATAATGCTATGCCTGATATTAAATTTCCCATTGCCGAATGTTGCGTTTTTCACAGTTGTTTCTATCTGTACTACAGCTTTTGGCTTAGTGACAGTAGGAGTTGTTACATATACTCCGTGTTCGGGTATGTAAACCTTGTTGTCTACTCTTAACCATACATTTCTATAGATACCCGCACCGGGATACCATCTTGATGACAGATCTCGCGGAGTAAGCTGTACAGCCAATACGTTTTCTTCACCTATTTTTAGATACTTTGTTATGTCTATCTCAAACCCGGTGTATCCGTAAGGATGTTCGCCCACCTTAACTCCGTTTATCCAAACCTTAGCTTCGCTCATTGCTCCGTCGAAGCCAATTCTTACAATTTTGTCCTTCCATTGTGCATCCCCAATGAAGGTCTTTCTGTACCAGCCAGTACCATGAAATGGCAGTCCGCCGCATCTTGCATTGTACTTGCTGTCAAACGGACCTTCTATTGCCCAGTCATGAGGTAAGTTAAGTTTTCTCCACGAATCATCATCGAACGATATAGCTTCGGCTCCTTTTATTTCACCTTTAAAGAAGCGCCAGTTTTCGTTGAAGGAGATACCATCCGTTACTGCGTTTATTGTGTTACCCAGAATGAGCAACAGGATAATTGTACCTAGAAGTCTTTTCATTATATTTTTCGTTTTAATAAATTTTCTCAGCAAAGTTATTTTCCATATTGATATATCTGACTGCTCTTGTGTCTCCATCCTCACACAAGCCTTTATTTCCGTCAGTTGAATAGGTTGAACTATAGTACCTTTTTCCCATCAGGTCTACAACATAAGAAAGCTTCATGTTGTCATTGCTGCTTTTTATAATCTCATCAGTCACCAGTTTCTTCATTGTCGCCATATCTGATATATGAACCAGTGAATAATCTCCGGAAACTACCGCATCATGCAAAAGTTTCCTGTTCTTTTTGAAGCTCAACAGAATCTTGTTCTTTCTGCTTTTTACTCCATTCCCATGTTTTACTAATCCGAATAATTCCTTGAATTCTTCGTAGTTATTGAAATTATAGTATAGCATATCATTCTGAAGCAATTTTATTAAAGACTGCTACTTTATCAAATCTGCTCGTTTTTATTATCTTAATTTAAAAATATAATGATCAATCTATCGAATTATCTTTGTACACGTCCGCTTGCATCACCACCAGCCAAAGCTTCAACTTCTTCAATAGATACCAAGTTGAAATCTCCATTGATTGTATGTTTTAAAGCCGAAGCTGCAACTGCAAACTCCAAGGCCTCACTCTGAGTTGCTTTAGTAAGCAAGCCATGGATAATACCACCAGAAAAAGAATCTCCACCACCTACACGGTCAATAATCGGATTAATGTCGTATCGTTTTGATGTATAGAATTCTTCACCATTGTAAATCATAGCTTTCCATCCGTTATGTGTAGCAGAGAATGATTCACGCAAAGTAGAGATTACATATTTGAATCCGAACTCTTTGGCCATTGCAGTAAAAATACCTTTGTATCCTTCTGCATCTGTTTTGCCTCCTTCTATATCGGCATCAGGCTTGAATCCTAAACAAAGTTCTGCATCTTCTTCATTTCCAATACATACATCAACATATTGCATCAATGGACGCATAATGGACTGAGCCTTTTCTTTAGTCCAAAGTTTCTTGCGGAAATTAAGGTCTACTGAGACTGTAACACCATGACGCTTAGCAGCCTCACAAGCAAGTTTAGTCAACTCGGCAGCTTTATCAGAAATGGCTGGGGTAATACCAGACCAATGAAACCAGTCTGCTCCTTCCATAATAGCATCAAAGTCAAAGTCACATGGTTCTGCCTCAGAGATTGCAGAGTTTGCACGGTCGTATATAACTTTACTTGGACGCATAGAGGCCCCAGTTTCAAGATAATATATACCTATACGATCACCACCACGAGCTATATAGTCGGTTCTAACACCATATTTACGAAGTGCATTTACTGCAGATTGCCCTATTTCATGCTTAGGGAGCTTAGAAACGAAATAAGTTTCATGTCCGTAATTTGAGCAACTTACAGCTACATTTGCTTCACCGCCGCCATAAACAACATCAAAGGAATCTGATTGAACAAAACGTGTATTGCCTGGTGTAGACAATCTAAGCATTATTTCTCCAAAAGTTACAATTTTCATCGTCTATTATTTTTAATATTAATAAATAAAGTTAATTTATTGTCAGAATGAATTACTTGCTATTTCACATTTACCGCATTACCCATTGCAATGAGAACCACTCCCAGCAACATAGCAACAAGAGCAAAATACAATAATCCCTTCGCTTTTTTAGGAGCATCAGCCCACTCTTTAGTAAGAAGTCCGCCTATCACCGCCAGAAGGACAGATACTGTATTATAAATGGCATAACCAACTGTATTGCCTGCCGAACCTAAAGAAAAAGCAGCGTACGCAAAAGATGCAGAAGCAGTATAATTCAAAAATGCCATTACAAATGCCATCCAGAAATTAGACAAACAGTATTCATTCTTAAACAGACCCCACGTCTTATTCTTACACAATTTAATTACAAAATAAGGAATAGCATAAAGAGCTCCGGAAAGATATATAATGAACATTATTGCTATAGCACTCATCCATTCGGGATTTCCCTGTGTTACAACAGCCTCTGTAATAGGAGCATTACCTACAGCGTTTGCCAGACTGAAACCTGTAGCTAAAAGACCACCTATAAGAGCTATGAATATTCCTCGCAAAGTCTTGCCAGACGAAAGTTGTTCCATTGAATCTTTATGTTCCGAACTTTCTTTTCGAAGTATACCGGCACGCCCGTTTGATACTACTCCTATAAGAATGATTATAAGACCTATTATTATATACCATAAAGCATTTTCAGAAGGCAATCCGTCGACAATGAATGGCAAAATAGAACCTACCAATATTACAGAACCTATAAATATTGAGAAACCCAATGAAACTCCTATATAATCTATTGCCTTGCTCCATAGCTGCACTCCCATTCCCCAAAGAAAAGATGTCAGTACCATGAGATAAAGTACATTCGAAGGCAATGATGCGAGAACATCACAAAAATTGTCTATCAATAAAAATGAAGACACCAAAGGCATTACTATCAATGCCAGGAAAAAAAACAGAAACCAGGTATTCTCATATTTATAACCTTTAATATATTTCTCAGGCAAAGCATACAAGCCCAACATAATTCCGGCTCCTACAGCCCATAATATTCCATTTATCATAATTTTATTCTGTTAAAAATTAAATTTAAATATTGTATGACTCTCAAATTTCTCACCCCTGTCGGTAAAAACCTTATTTGCATCTTTTAAATTAGGACCATTAGGTACTCTATGTGTCTCACAACAAAAGGCACAGTACTTACCATATTTCTCACTTTCATTTCTTTGTAATGAAGACGAAGTATATTTGGCTGTATACAGGAGCATTCCTTCTTCTGTCGTCAGAACTTCCATACTTACATTACTAGAAGGGCAATTAATCTCGGCAACCTTCTCCGGAACATCAGTAAATCCCTTATCAAACATATAGAAGTGCTCAAAACCATCATTTATCTCATTATGAACCTGACCTATATTCCTTGAACTACGAAGGTCGACGCTGCTGCCAGATATGTAAATAATATTCTTTTCTACACTGCCTGAAGGATTCATTGGCAATACATTACTTGCTGCAACATATGCATTATGGCCTTCTACATTCTCCATAAATCCCGAAAGATTGAAATATGTATGGTTAGTCATGGATAGTGGTGTACGCTTATCTGTATCCGCTTCATATCTGAAACTTAATTCGTTATTATTATTAAGAGCAATGATAACAACCGCTGTTACATTACCAGGGAACCCCTGATCACCATCGGGAGAGAAATACTTCAATGTTATAGAGCTTTCATTTTCAAAGCTATCGCATCCGATAACACCCCATACTTTTTTATCAAAACCCTGCACACCTCCATGAAGGCAATGGGTATTGTTTACATTTGCTGAAAGTTTCACGTCATCATAGGACGCATTTTGAATGGTGGCGCAATAACGGCCAATTGTAGCTCCGAAATAAGGTGCATTAGAAAGAAACTCATCGGAAAAATAGCCTTCGAGGGTGTCAAAACCACAAACTATATTCCTTTTATTTCCATTACCAACAGGCAATAAGACAGACGTAACAGTTGCTCCATAATTCATTACAGAGACTTCTACACCATTATCATTAACAAGTGTATATAATGTGATTTCCATTCCTTCGACGGAGCCAAATCTCTCTTTTCGTATTTTCATATATCATAGTTTTAAAGTTATTAAGTTATATTCTTTTGATAACACCAATGAGGTTATATCAAATATAATGTTTGATATAGCCTCATTGAGAAAAGAAGATATTAAAGCTTCTTGTATGGTTCAAGCATTTCCCAGTTGAACTCTACTCCAATACCCGGTTCATCTGACGCTATAGCCATACAATCCTGAACTACCAGCGGACGACGCGTATAACGGTCTATCGGAAAACTATGGACTTCTATCCAACCGGCATGTCTCTGTGATGATACAAGACTTACATGCAGTTCCTGCATTCCATGCGAACATACAGTTACGTTGTGTTCTTCAGCAAGTTTGGCTGCTTGAAGCCATCCTGTTATACCTCCACAGTTTGATGCATCAGGCTGAACATATTTCAGTTTGGACTGTTCCATAGCATATTCAAACTCGTGTATGGTGTGAAGATTCTCACCCATGGCAAGAGGCATGCCTGTTGCATCAGTGATTTGAGCGTAGCCTTTATAGTTGTCAGGAATTGTAGGCTCTTCAAACCAGGTTATATCGTATTGCTTGATACGGTTTGCCATATCAATTGCCTGCTCTACTGTCATGGAATAATTTGCATCAACCATAAATGTAATGTCAGGTCCGATAAACTCTCTTACAGCCTTGATTCTTTCAACATCTTCATCAGGATTTTCGCGACCAATCTTTATTTTAACACCATTGAAACCTGCTTTCAGATAGCCATCGATATTCTTCAGAAGTTTGTCCAAAGGGAACAGAAGGTCTATTCCTCCACAATATGCCTTACATTTGTTTGAAGCTCCACCAGCCATCTTCCATAATGGCTGACCGGCATGCTTACATCTTAAATCCCATAAAGCTATATCAACTGCAGAAATTGCGAATGAAGCAATACCACCTCTACCAACATAATGAATATGCCATTGCATCATGTCGTAAAGCTCTTCTATATTGTCTGCATCCTTTCCTATAAGTGCAGGAATCAGGTCATTGTCAATCATGGCCTTGATTGAATAGCCTCCTTTACCACCGGTATAGGTATAACCAGTGCCTTCACTTCCGTCTTCTAATTTTATTGTCGCTGTTATTAGCTCAAAATAGAAATGATTTCCATGCTTTGCATCGGCAAGTACCTCATCCAATGGTACTTGAAACAATTGCGTTTTAACAGACTTAATAATATGTGACATCTTATTATTCTTTATAACGGATATAGAATGTTTTCTTCTCAAGATACTGTTCGAAACCATACTTGCCATCTTCACCGGCAGCTCCACTCAGCTTGTAGCCATTGTGGAATCCCTGATGCAATTCACCATGAGGACGGTTTACGTAAATTTCTCCGAACTCAAGATCGGTATTTAACTTCATGACACGGTTAAGATCATTAGTAAATACCATAGCGGCCAAACCGTATTCGCAATCGTTAGCATAATTGATTACTTCATCATAGTCGGAGAATTTCAGAACAGGGAGTATAGGTCCGAAAGACTCTTCGTGTACGATTGTCATATTTTGTTTCACATCAGTAAGAACTGTAGGTTCAAACCAGTTACCTTTCTGGAATTGCTCACCTTCAGGAACTTTACCTCCACATGCCAGTGTCGCTCCTTCTTTCAAACTGATTTCTACAAGCTGTTTCATGTGTTCAAGCTCATTCTTGTTGACCTTTGGTCCCATATCAGATGTTGGATCGAATGGGTCGCCAACCTTAATCGCTTTAACTTTTTCCATGAATTTAGCCATAAATTCATCATATATCGACTCGTGAAGATACAGGCGTTCATTACATGTACAAACCTGACCACAATTATCAAAACGAGAAGAAAGTGCCGCATCAACAGCCGCATCAATATCAGCATCATCGAATACGATGAAAGGTGCCTTTCCTCCCAACTCCAACTGAACATGGATAATATTCTTAGCCGCAGAACGGTAAATGGCCTGACCTGCCGGAGTACTACCAGTCATAGTGACCATTTTGGTAATAGGATTTTCAACCAAAGCTGTACCCATAACTCTACCTGAACCGGTAATAATATTGAGAACGCCATCAGGAACACCAGCCTTTTTGGCCATCTCACCCAACATCAATGTTGCAATAGGGGTTTCAGTAGTAGGTTTTACAACAATTGTATTACCAGCTACAAGAGCAGGACCTATCTTTCTGCCTGCCAAAGCCAATGGGAAATTCCATGCTGTAATTGCCACTACCACACCACGCGGAATTTTCTGAATCATAAGATGTTCATTAGGATTATCTGAAGGGACAATATCGCCTTCTATCCTTCTTGCCCATTCACATGCATATGCAATAAAAGAACAACAAACATCAACTTCAAACTGAGCAACCTTGAACAGTTTTCCTTGCTCTGTAGAAATCATTCTGGCAAGTTCTTCCTTATTTTTCTTTATTTCTTCAATAAAGGCATAAAGTATTTCGGCTCTTCTTCTGGCTGTTAGTTTTGCCCATGATTTCTGAGCTGCCTGTGCTGCCTGTAAAGCAAGATCGGCATCTTTCTCATCACCGTTTGCAACCATTCCGACAACTGAGTCGTCCGAAGGATTATAAACTTCAGTATATTTTCCATTTAATGGTGCGACCCACGCACCATTAATATATTGCTGATATGTCTTCATAAGTATTTCAAAAAAATAGTATTTATAACAATATTATCTACCCATCCAGCCACCGTCAACCAGCATGATTGTTCCATGCATATAAGCAGAAGCTTCTGAGCAAAGGAATACCACCGGACCACCGAAATCTTCAGGAGTACCCCAACGTCCGGCAGGTATACGAGTAAGAATCTGCTCAGAACGTACTGAATCTGCACGCAAAGCAGCTGTATTGTCGGTAGCAATATAACCAGGAGCAATAGCGTTTACATTTACACCTTTACCAGCCCATTCATTAGCAAAAGCCATAGTCAACTGACCAACAGCACCTTTACTTGCAGCATAACCCGGTACATTTATACCTCCCTGGAAGGTCAACAAAGAAGCTGTAAATACAATTTTACCATTGCCTCTTGCCACCATATCCTTTCCGATTTCACGTGTCAGAATAAACTGAGCTGTTTCATTTGTAGCAATAACCTTATCCCACATCTCGTCAGGGTGTTCGGCTGCCGGTTTGCGCAATATAGTACCTGCATTATTAATCAAAATATCAATTACAGGGAAATCAGCCTTAACTTTATTGATAAAATCATACAATGCGTCTCTGTCGCTAAAGTCACAAGTGTATCCTTTAAAGTTACGACCCAAAGCCTTAACTTCTTTTTCAACTTCGCTACCTTTTGGCTCCAATGAAGCACTAACACCGATAATATCAGCACCTGCAGCAGCCAAAGCTACTGCCATACCTTTACCTATTCCTCTTTTACAACCTGTTACAAGAGCTGTCTTGCCCTTCAAACTGAATTTATTTAAAAAGTCCATATTATTATTTAGTTTAAAATCATTAATAATGTAATTTGTCACTTGTTAATTTATTATTTACCCTTGGCAGTCTACCAAATATTTCATTCCACTAGGATTGCTTACGATTTCTTCGAATAATGACTGTATATTTGTCAAAGGCTGAACATTAGAGATGATGTTTTCCAACGGAAGAACTTTCTGATTAACCAAATCAATAGCTTTTTCATAATCTTCATATTCATAAACACGAGCTCCCATGAATGTAAGTTCACGCCAGAACATCATCTTCAAGTCTACAGGTCTTGGTTGAGCATGTATAGCAACACCTACTATACGGGCACGCAAACCGGCAATTTCTGTCATAGCGTTAACCGTACTCTGAACACCGGCAACCTCAAAGACGACATCAGCCAAAGAACCGTTGCTTATTTTCTTGACATATTCCAACAGGTCTTGTTCAGCTGGACTGATTACATCAAATCCCATCTCTTTAAGAAGCTTTATTCTTACAGGATTAACTTCAGAAACAACAATCTTTGCACCTGTTGTTTTTGCTACCATTGCCACCAAAGCTCCGATTGGACCACCCCCTAAAACTACGGCAACTTCACCGGCTTTCAATCCGCTACGACGAACATCATGACAAGCTACAGCCAAAGGTTCAATTAAGGCTGCAAGTTTCAGGTCGATATCATCCGGAAGTTTGTGTAAAGTGAACGCCATAATGTTCCAATACTGCTGCAACGCACCTTCGCTATCAATACCAATAAATTTAAGTTTTTTACAGATATGGCTCCAACCTTTATCAGAAGCATCTTCAAGACGATTATCGAGAGGGCGAACAACTACTTTATCACCTACTTTATATCCTTCTACACCTTCCCCTATAGCATCAATTACTCCTGACATTTCGTGACCGATAGTCTGCGGGATAGAAACACGGCTATCCATATTACCATGAAAGATGTGAACATCACTTCCACATATACCACAATAAGCGACCTTAATTCTAACTTCGCCTTTAGCAGGTGCAATTAATTCCTTTTCTTTTACAGTGAAGGTTTTATTTCCTTCATAATAACTTGCTTTCATTTCTTTATAATTTAAAACATTTAACTATTTAGCTTTTCCAAAACCTTTGGCTACAGGAACTTCAATTTCACTATTATAATTCTGTCCATCTGTCTGAATCATGGCAGGATAATATCGGTAATAATTTCCGTTAGTATATTTGTGCAATGACTTGGACATCTTTTTATTCATTTCATTAAACTGTTTAGTAGCTTCAGCCTGATCGCCAATCAAGAAGAAATATTTATTTGTTGAGATTTCTTTACCGCCCTTGTCTGTCAGTGTGAGTCCAACATGGAACATCTTCTTAACTGTAGACAGAACATTATAACTGATATCAGTGAGTTTAAATGCACAATTCTCGCCTATCTTACTTACCTTGTAGTCAGCCTCTTTAAGAACATTACCCACATCGTCTTTTATACGGATAGTAACATTTGAGTTCTTATATTCTTTATAAAGGTCGTTAACTATCCATATTGCACCTTTGAAGCTTTCATCATTATGCCATCTGCGCCTTGTGAAATCAAGACATACAAGCAATGGCTGATAGGCTCTCTTAACAAAATCGTACGATCTCTTAGGCTGTTGGTAGGCATCTACAATACCCCACTTCATGTCAGGCCAGTAAGTTATCCAATGACAAAGGGCTATTCCGCTAAGTCTTGGTTTCTGACGTCGGAAGAACTCTACACCATTCTGGAATATTACACCTTGAGCATCCTGAGTAGCATCTACAAACTCCTGCAATGTCCCATTGGAACGTTCTTCACCGAATGTATCGAAGTTTTGCATCTTAAGCTTATCCAAATCAGCCCAATGATGTCCCCAGCTCAATCCGGGAGGCCACATCTCAGCTTCAGGAATGAATTTCTTGAGACTCTCTACATTGGGTACGGAGGTTATGGCAAACTCCGGTACGATAGGGTAATCCTGCTTTCTGTACCAATCCTCCATCAGCCATCGGCCCATTGAATAGAAATACGCCAATGCATGGGTTGCCTCCTTAGGTTTATAACCGGCCTCTTGCGAAGCGGCACATGTTAGAGGAGAATCGGGGACATAAGGCAATGGAAGATAATGCTGAAGGGTATCACCCAATTGCAACAGAAAGTCATTGGCAAACTTAACATCTCTGGTTCTCAAGAAATATTCCTCGCCTCCTTCCATCATTATGAGCGATGGATGATTACGACGTTCTATTGCTACACTCTTGGCTACCTGCAATACTTTCTCTACATAGGATTTTTCCATTGGAATATTACCGGAACCCAATGGCAACATATCCTGCCATACCGTTAGACCTAATGAATCGCATATCTCATAAAATTCAGGTATTTCAGGATTATGCCAGCCAAATATTCTGATATTATTCAAATTGGCTTCCTTGGCCAAAACAAGAAGTTTCTCGTATGTTCCGGGAGCTGTACGACCCACAAATATATTTGGTGTGCCTCCCCAGCATGCTGAACGGATAAAAACAGGTTTACCATTTATAACTGTTGTACGTGGAAAACTTACATCAACACCCTTCTTAAAACCTGGATTCCATGCCGAGGTTACCTCTCTGATACCAAACTTAACCTCCTTATAATCGTGTCTCACACTTCCGTTTTGAGCGGAAACTCTGGCTATGTACAGATTCTGCTTACCCATATCCCATGGCCACCACAATTCAGGTTTGCCAACATGGAAATTCTTCTTATACATATGTTTGCCGGGAGGTACTGTCTGTTTGAACTTGACCAGAATAGGTTTCGACTCAAAATTATATCCCTGCACAGAAGCTGTTATATCCATCGACATTGGTTCGCTTGAAGTATTTTCAAGCATTATCTCCATATCCACATCAGCACTAGAGTTCTTGTTTATCCTGGTACGGGCATAAACATCGTCTATCCTAACCTTACCGGATGTCACAAGTCTCACAGGACGCCAAATTCCGAATGGAATCAGGTCTCGCCAATAGTCGCCGAACCATGGAGTCTTCAAACCGCCAAGTTCTGTATTGATATGAGTAGGAGGATTAAGCTTGACAGTAAGCATATTAGCACCGCGGCGCGCATCCTTACCTATTCTTAAGTAGTCTGTTACTTCAAAATTGAATTTCTCGAACGCTCCGTCATGCCTTCCCAAATAATGTCCGTTGAGCCAGACATCGCAGCTATAGTCAACACCGTCGAATTCAAGACGGATATACTTGTTCTTTACATCCTCTGTAACATAAAACTGTGCTGCATACCACCATTCATAGTGCTGAACCCACTGTGCTTTAACTGAGTTCCTGCCAAAATAAGGATCGTCTATGGCTCCGGCTTTCCACAAATCAGTGTAAACATCGCCGGGAACTTTAGCAGGATTCCAAACCAATGTCTCAATATCCTCAGGGAAAATTTTATGGATTCCCTGCTTTTCACCTTCACCAGGACGCATCATCTTCATTTTCCAATTATAACCGCTCAAGTCTTTAACAAGCTGGTTGTTCATTGAAAATGATTCGAAGCCCGGCTGCGCATTTGAATATGCAATACCAAGCATAATCAAAAGCGCAGACAAGATATTTCTCTTCATAAGCTATTATTTTCGCTTTGTTGATTCACCAATTGCAGTATGAGTCTGTTTAGTCCATGTTTCAAAACGCATAATGCATTGATAATTATAGGTAATGTATTGATGAGTCAATCCCCAACGCAATATTTCAGTAGGTTCCTTATCATTATCAGCACTTCTGTTCAGACCAATAGCATGAGGTGCTCCTGGTATAACGGACATTATCTCGAAGTTTATGCCGTCTGGCGACCACTGCAAGGTATTCTTTTCCGGTCCGTCTGTTGTAATCAAAGATGCTATACCTCCTTTATAAGGCCATACACATATCTCGTGTCCACTATTGCTTATAGGATTATACTCTGATTTGGTATAAGGACCAAGTGGATTATCGGCTATAGCTACACCATGTTTGATTTCTCTACCTCCCCAGGTAATTTCCTCACCCATTCTTTCACCTTTATAATAAAGATAGAATTTACCATTGTATGGTATGATACATGGATCATGCACTTTATGACTGTCAAAGTCACCTTTAGCTTTTACTTTAAATCTATTATCCTCTTCTCCTTCCCAAACGCCATTGTCGGATGGGGTAAGAACCGGCTTATCAGTCTTTTCCCACGGACCATCAGGAGAATCAGCCCATGCCATAGCAACATTTTCCTTAACTCTAACTGTGTATGGCGATTTAACAGTCTGGTAACAAAGATAATACTTACCATTCCACTGCATAACTTCAGGAGTGAAAACCGATCTGTCATCGTATGCTCCTTTTTCACCTCTTTTAACAGCCACACCTTCTTCTTTCCAGGTAATACCATCCTTACTTGTGGCATACCATATATCGCATCTGTCCCATGGAAAAACCTTTTCATTTTCAACATCCCCGGCAAATCCCTGAGTTTCACCATAACTTTTTGAATACCATACATAGTACTTGTCTCCAACCTTAATCATAGCACTTGGGTCGCGTCTAACTATACCTTCCTCATAAGCCAAATCACCTTTTAAAGGCATCATCTTATATTCAAAGAACCACGAATTGTCACGCTGCGGCCATTCCATGGCACGTTTCATCGCAGCACTTAATTTATTTCCTTTGGGTATTCCCAAAGAATCCGCTTTACGCTGGTCATAAGCACTATCATCAGTAGACACTGTAGCAGAAGGCTGGTTTACACAGGAGGCAAACAACGCTATACCTCCCACTATTGTTAATACATTCTTCAGTAACATAATTATTATAATTAAATCATTTAACTTCAACCTTTAAATCATTTGAACTAATACTGCCAGAATTTGCATTGATGTTCAGAATGCCGGCCTTGTCCGTAGCCTGCAACACTAGCAATGCTCTTCCTTTATAGGTTTTTACTGTATTTGATTTATAGTTTAAAACATTCAGATGATCGCCATTTTCCACACCCAATAATCTGTAATTGCCACCAATATTAAATGTTATTTCCTTTTCTTCCCAAGAAATATTTCTTCCGTTCCTATCAATCAATTGTGCAGTAACATGTATCACATCCGTATTATTAGCATCAACTGCAACCTTATCAACTGATAGCTTAATTGAATTTGTTTCTTTGGTGGTATAAATTGCAGAAGTTGTTTTCTTACCGTTCTTTTTACCTTTAGCAACTATATTTCCATCTTTAAAATCTACCGACCACTTATAGATATGATCCTCAAAATCTTTCAGGAAGCGTTTTCCTAAGGATTTGCCATTCTGGAATAGTTCTATCTCATCGCAGTTTGAATATATCTCCACAACAACTTTTTCACCTTTAGTATAATTCCAATGACTGTTTACATCCTCCCAAACCCAAAGTCGTTGAGTCCAAGGCTTTTTAGGATCCTTATCAGTAAACTTTCCATCCTTTTCAACATAAGAAGACTTGTTGGCTGTCTGAGAATAGATAGCAATAAATGGCGCATCAGTCCAAAGTGATTTCATCATATGGAAAGAAGGTTTTTCAAATCCTGCCAAATCAAGCAGTCCACATCCGATAGCTCTTTGTGGCCATTCTCTACCTTTTGTTCCAACTTCTCCTAAATAATCTACACCTGTCCATATAAACATACCAGGGATATAGTCACGTTCGATAACCGCTTTCCATTCATGCCACTGACCGAGATTTTCAGTACCCATTGCAGGTTTGTCAGGATAATTCTTGTGGGCATAATCATACATTACTCTTCTATAGCTGAATCCGGCTACATCAAGAGCATCAATATATCCTGTCTCATAACTTATAGAAGGAAGTATACAATTAGCTGTTACCGGACGAGTTGTGTCCATCTCACGAGTCCATGCTGCCAGTTTCTTCGCTGTGCGACCAATATCATAAGTCTGCTTAGGCTGTTTAGCCCACTCTTCCCTGATTCTCTGAGTTGAATAAGGAGGCTGGTTCCAGAAATATCCACCACCGGCATCTGCACTAAAGAAACCTGTTGACTCCTTACATCCTTTATAAGTCCATTCTATTTCATTACCAATACTCCACTGAAATATACATGGGTGATTTCTACTTCTAAGCATTACATTCTTAAGGTCTCGTTCGGCCCATTCCTGAAAATATTCGCAGTATCCTCTTGTTATATAATCAATGGACTGTTCATCCATGTTTAATCGCTTATCTTTTGGATAATCCCATTCATCAAAAAATTCTTCCTGAACAAGAAATCCCATTTCATCACAAAGCTCCAGGAAAGCATCTGCACCAGGATTATGTGACAAACGAATGGCATTACAACCACCATCTTTTAAAGTCTGTAATCGTCTTCTCCAAACATCTTCAACCAATGCAGCTCCAATCATACTTGCATCATGATGAAGACAAACACCTTTAATCTTCATGTTCTTTCCGTTGAGGAAAAATCCTTTTTTAGCATCAAACTTTATACTTCTAATACCAAAAGGAGTTTCTTTTGTATCAACAACGTTACCATCTACAAGAATTTCGCTCTTTGCAAGATACATTGAAGGAGAATCAACATCCCAAAGGGAAGGATTTGATATTTCTACCGACTGGTTGATTTTCATTTCCTTTCCTGCCTCTATCAAAAAAGATGTCAGTTTCTCGCCTACTTTCTTATTTTTGGAGTCAAAATAAGAAGTTCTTACTTCACCTGCTCTTGGTCCGGAATAGTCGTTCTTGACCCTTACCTCAATATTTACGGTTGCTCTTTCAGAGGAAACTACAGGTGTAGTTACAAAAGTTCCCCAAACAGGAATATGCAACTTATCAGTAAATATCAACTGAGTTTCTCTATAAATACCCGAACCGGTATACCATCTGCTGTCTGCATATCTGGAATGGTCAATTCTGACAGAAATTCTGTTTTCTTGTCCTTTCGGATTCAAATAATCTGAAATGTCATAAAAGAATGGAGAGTATCCATATGGATGGAATCCTAATTTTCTACCATTTATCCAATATTCAGAATTATTGTACACCCCATCAAAAACTATATAGCATTTCTTATCAACGAAATTGTCGGGTGTATCAAATGTTTTACTATACCAACCAATTCCACCTTTAAGGAAACCGGTGCAACCTTCCGCTGTAGACTCAAAAGGAAGATCAACACTCCAATCATGGGGCAGATTCACTGTTTTCCACGAAGACGGATTATAGTTTACAAATGAATAACAGGCAGAATCAGAAAGTGTAAACTTCCACCCGTTATTGAAATCGGAATTATTATTTAACGCATAAGCGTTGGTAAAAAGACTGGTCAGAAGAAGACTGACAGTTACTAAATGTTTTCTCATGGTTTTAAAATTGAACATTAGTATTTGATTTTCTGATGCAAATAAAAAATAAAGTATTGATATGGATGATGGGAGAAATATTAAAAAAAACATGGTGTTTTTATATGCATGGTATTTAAAAACCAGAAATAATGTAAATGAGAACAGTAATTACTATATAATATTGTGCTTAAAAAATTACATCCTAATGGACAGGATACAAAACCAATTCAACAATAATTTCGCAGTCATAAAAATGATTTCTAACAATCCTAGTAGAATTCAAATTATTAATGCGAAAATTTTTTATAATCAATCTATTCTATCATATCGCATAAGTTACTCAGAAAGAAAATATACCTATCATTAATAATTTAGGTTTCTGTAAACTTTGTACTTCATCCCAAGTAATCTTCTCTTACTCCCACCACCCCTTTAAGGTATGTCGCTAAAGTTCCTTATCTACCCAGAGTATAATCGGTATAACTCGTTTTTCTATTGTCTTTCATTGGTCTTTTCTGCTGTCCGCTTCCTCATTTATCGGTGTTCCCCCATCTAAGAGCCTTTCTTTTTATACGGCAAAGGTATATGGTCGTGGTGGAAATGAAAGAGTTCCGGCCTGCAGCCTTTGCCCTGAAAAAAATAACGATGTTGTCTGCGACTGCCCCAACATTTTTTTCGTTCAAAACTTTTCTAATTCCACTTTCCCAAACCTCGATAAGCCGTAAAAAAAAGGCTCAAACTCAGTTGGGGAATAAATCTCTAAAAAAAAGTCAGCGGACAAAAGACCAAACCAAGACAAAGGTTTTCAAAAAAAAGGTCTAAATCTAGCTGAAGAATAATTCAAGTTTTTAACCCTCTAAAGCATACGGATATGAGAAAAGGTTTCGAAGTTAACGGCGATTACAGACTGATGGACAGTTCAGAACTTGTGTATATTCTTACCAACAGCGCAGTGATGGTAAACAAGGTACAGGAAAAGGAAGTGGTTTATGGCGAAGAGTGCAGCTTTGAGGATGTCCTGGCGAAAATGACCCCAGGAAAGCGCAATCTCGTTATGGCAGGTGTGGAGCTTTACAAACGCTGCAACTCAAACAAGAACCAAAGACCGGTTATCAGACAGAGTACAGACATTTATGACTATATGCAGCCTGTTTTGGGAGATAACAAGACCGAAGAATGTTGGGCTATCTTAATGAACTCATCTGCAAGAGTTATCAAGAGAATACGCATTTCTTCCGGTGGGCTGAATACATGCCTGATTGATATAAGGGTACTGCTTAAAGAGGCTATTCTTTGCGAGGCTACCTCATTTATCCTTTCTCACAATCATCCGAGCGGAAACAAAAAACCAAGTACAGAGGATGATAAGCTGACCCAATCGGCAGCAACGGCAGCCAAGACACTCAATATCCGAATGCTTGACCATGTTATCATCTGCAATGATTCTTACTACAGTTATGCAGATGAAGGCAGACTCTAAGTGAACCGAGTAGCACAACCTTCAAAAAAAGGTTGTGACTACTTTTTCAAGAAAAAGTAGCAAAACAATCAAATGACATACATTATGAAGTGGATTGAAATGATGGTTAAGAAATTGACCGCAAGATATATGAGCCTGAACCGTCAGTTTAAGGTACAACGGCATACCATTGTGTGCCAGAGCGGTATGGAGGACTATGTGAGTGTAACGATAGACCATACGGAATCCTTTAGCTTTGACTTCTGGACAAAGGAACTTACCTGTGAGTATGGCAGCAGATATTTTGAGGATGTCTCGGAAGTATTCAGAAAAATGTACGGAAATATTACCATTGTCAATGACTCTAAATGACTGTATTATGGAAAAGAACTATGAAACTTTGCACATCACGTTCAGAAAGCCTCTTGCTGAAATAGACAAGGAGTTCGAGGAAGAAAAGGAAATGTTCGGTGTAGAGAGCTTAAAGGAGTTCATAGACGGATATGAATCTTCAAGGTTCACTCAGATAAGCGAAACGGAAGCTATTATCACTTCTGAATACAACATGAACCATATTGTTGACTGGATAGAGAGGTTTGCCGAAGATATGGTTTTTCTTAATCTGATTATGTAACATAATCAAAATAGTATTAATTATCAAAATTTACCGATATGAACACAACAACGATACATCCGGCAGAAGCATATCTCCGTAACCCCAACAACCCATCTTCACTGTACGTAAAAATCAACGGTAAGCGCAGAAGGCTTTTTATCAATCGTCAGGAAGGAGTGATAGGTATAATCGCAGAGAGAAAGAAAAGGAAAGGCTATAGGTTTTATGATTGGGCATCCATTCAGGCTGTTTATTATCCGACCGGTGAGGATGATAAGGAAACCGTCAGAAAAGAGGTCTTGAAATACAAGAAGCTGGCGCGGCTGGCTTCACATACCAATGCCTGGCTAAGACAGATTGCAGACGCAGATCCGGAGAAGTCACTGTATGAAAACCATATCACGACAGGAACCACCATTGACGGAAAATGTATCAGATTGAGCACCATTGAAAAGTATTGCGGCTGCATGGTGATGGAGTGCTTCAGGGAAGCCTTCAAAAAGAAGTAGAAGTATTCAAGCTACAGGTTTGACTTTTGCGGCTATGATGGCACACTCTGGTGCGAACCTCGTGAGGACGGTGACATGGCAGCTGGTTTTATGAAGGAATACCGAAACACCGGGAACGGCTATTATTATCTGCTTATCAATGACAATACCATGATAGGCTATGACATTGACTGACTCTTTTTCCCTATCCTTTGTATCAAGGTATAAAGGATAGGGTATAATTAACCCAATTATACAACACTTTAATTTGTTATCATATGAAACCGGAAGTAATTATTCAGCAAGGCTTGAAAAGTGCCAATATATTGCTTAAGAATGCACAGAAGAGAGCAGCAGAACTTGACCATCTGAAGGGAGAGCTTGTTATAATCACAGATGCAAACGGCAAGACCTTCAAAGGTTTTTTCAGGAATGTAGAGTTTGTCATCTTGGACAACAGGATTACCGCCATATATACAGTCTGCCATATTCTTGAATGTAACGGCTTTATAATGCCATCAGAACATACGGACGAAGTATATGATGCTGTGTATATACGCAAGACATCCTATAAGAACTACAGATATAAAGTTTAACCCTATAAATCATTTTGATATGATAAGAAAACTTTCGCCTTATACAATCGCTTCAAACTGTACTGACCTTACTGACATCCGTGACGGTATCAATGAAATTCAGGATGAAATGAAAAGGCTTGTTTCGGAAGACAAGAATGTTCCGTCATTCTTCTACTCCAGATTATCTAAACTCCAAACAAAGAGGAAAAAATTTGAACAGAAAAACCATATCCACATGAATGTGACCATCCGTTTCTTTATAGACGAAGAAATGCTTACAATGGCTGTACGCCATTGCTTGCACTTCAAGATAGAGCCTTCTTTTCCGAATGTAAAGAAAGCCATCAGGAATGCAGTCCTGAACAATGGAAAATCCATAATTGATTTCCCGGAAGCCTGGGGGGATGACCTTATGGATGTAAGTCAGGTTGAGGTTGATAAGGCTTTGCAATTGCTTAAGCCTACTTTCGGTTTATAATATTATTACTTCAAGGGGGAGATATGATTTGTATTGGTAGTGTAAAATAAACTGTGTTACGCATTATTTTTCTCTATAAAACTCATCGGTCGGGGAAGAGACCGTAATTCAAACTGTGTCAATCCTAAACAAGCCTGATTATCTCAAATTTTACTTTCGGATAAACACCTGAAAATCAGATGTATTCGAAGTAATATTTAACTAAATAAATGACAAATTAAAGGGTTGACACAGCTCTATTTACGTAGCCACTTATTGATATGATGAAAACACTCCAAGAAAAGTTTAGAAACCCTTAATTTCATACACCCTCTATAATAATGACATCCAATAATTTAAATTATCTTTCTCTATGGCTTGACCAGGCAATCCTATCTTGTTTTCTGCTGCCTGTAATACCTTTTGCTGCTGTTCTTTTGTTAGACTTAAATAATTATTCATAAGCTTCTGTTACTATATTCCTTATTCATTCCGGCATTAAACTTAAGTCTTTCATAACTTCACTCTTTGGCTCATTCTTCAGTAACTCCCGTATTCTTTTTATGACGGTCTGTTCTATATTTATTTTGCCAAGAGATTTAAGGGCGAATGTTATCAGCATGGCTAATTTACTGGTGAAAGAAAGATTCTTAGGTGTCGTTCTTTTGAAAGTTATCTTTCTTCCATTGTATAACTCCAAATGTCTTGCTGAACCATCAGTCATATATACACAGTTCAATGGAATCTGTGTAGATAAACCAAGAACATGCTGTGCGTAAGAGCCTGTCGGGACAATCCTTGCGTGGTCTCTTTTTGCCAGACTTCTGACTATTTCATCCGAGGTAGGCATAATAATACCAAGACCAAGTTCTTCATCAATTTGAGGATAGCAATAGATTCCTTAGGCCACCCTGACAATCTTTTCGTCTTTGCATAACCTTGTCAATGATTGCCTGATTGCATCAGAAGTGCCCAAATCCAAAAAGTCATCAGGGTAAAAAATACTTCCCCTTCCAAATGAATTGATCCTGTTCTCTATTTTTGTTATAATACTCATACATTTAATTTGTCACAAATTTATTATTTATTTGTGACAAAAGCACTCAAGCTCATTTCTTTTGTATGACTAAAATAAACTATAGATTATTATAGACTATATTAATTTGCCCTATACATTATATATATAGGGCTTTTTTCTTGCTTTTTAAGTCTAAATCTAATAACTTTGAAAAATCAAGTATAATTTAGACTTATGGGAGAAAAAATAGGATATGCCAGAGTAAGTACAAGGGAGCAAAACCTCTCTTCTCAGGAAGATGCACTGAACAATGCTGGGTGCATCCGTATCTTCACAGATAAAATCTCCGGAAAGGAGTTTAAGCGTGAAGGTCTGGCTGCTTGCATGGATTATCTACGTTCCGGCGACACACTTGTCATTTACCGACTTGACCGATTAGGCAGATCCGTCAAGGAAATGCTCGATCTTTGTGCCAAACTGGAGCAACGGCGAATCAAACTTGTTTCCCTTCAGGACAATCTTGATACTTCTACCGCTGTCGGCAGGTTCACTATGCAGATACTCGCATCACTGGCCGAGTATAACCGCAATCTTATCCTTGAAGGTTGCAAAGCCGGAATCGAGGCTGCCAAGAAACGGGGTGTCAAATTCGGTAGACAGGAAGGAATGAAGATGAAAAAGCCGAAGAAGGAGGCTGTCATCCAACTCTATAAGGCTGGTACAGCCGTACAGCAGATAATGGAGATAACCGGCATAAAGGCCAAACAGACAATTTATAACTATCTGGCCGAAGAGGATATTCAACCAAACAGAAAATAATTATACACAAGTCATCCATAGAAGACTTTTGCGTCTTATCAGACTAGAAATGGTCAAAAGTTACTTCTTATCAGACTGAAAATGGTTTTAAATATTTCTATTAGTCTTCTTATTTACTATTTTTGTAGCAAATATCGATTTATAAAATATGAGTATCGCACTGAATATTTCGGAAATCCTTTTCGCTGGTATAGATATGAGTGAAAGCAAAAGGAAGAAAATGGTAAATGAAGGCAGTATCCGTAAGATAACATCTAAGATATATACTCCCAATATGGAGGATTCATTGGAGGATATAGTCAAGCGCAATGTTTTTCGCATTTTAGGCTTCCTTTTCCCTCATGCTGTAATCAGTCATAGGAGTGCTTTTGAGTTAAAACCTACTGAAGCCGGAGATATTTACCTTACATACGAATATACGAAAAATGTGAAACTTCCGGGTTTAAAGGTTCACTTGATGGAAGGACATGGCGGTAGTGAACGTGACATGCCTTTCATAGAGAATCTATATATATCAAGTGCTGAAAGAAGAACATTGGAGAATCTACAGGCCAGCCGTTCACGTGGTGGTGTGTCTAAGTGCTTACCTCGCGAATATATTGAAAACTACTTGGAAAAACATCTTCAGGTGAATGGGGAAAAAGGACTGAACGATTTCAGGGATAAGGCGAGAGAATGCTCGCTGGAGCTTGGCATGGAAGAGGAGTTCAATACTCTCAATTCTATCATAGGCGCGTTGTTACTTACAAGACCAGTATCTATATTGACTTCTTCAGGTGCCGTGGCCAAAGCAAACGGTGAACCTTTTGATGCAGAACGTGTAAAACTTTTCGGTATCCTGTTTGAAGCATTGCATAATGAACCGTTTGAAATAATAGACGAACCTAATGTAGAAACATCTGCCTTTCGGAATTTTGCCTTTTTCGAGAGTTATTTCTCCAATTATATTGAAGGTACGGAGTTTGAAATAGAAGATGCGAGACAGATTATAGAAACCGGACAGCCGCTGCCTGCTCGCAATGCAGATTCTCATGACGTACTTGGTACATTTCACATTGTGGCAAGCCGCAGAGAAATGAAACGTGTTCCTTCGTCATCGGATGAACTGATAGATATTCTTCAAGACAGACATCGGGTGATGATGGCTGCCCGCCCTGACAAGAATCCCGGTATGTTCAAGATGCAGAACAATCATGCCGGAGATACACATTTTGTAGATTGTACACTTGTGAGAGGAACCCTAAGAAAAGGCTTTGAATATTATCAGGCATTGGACAATGCCTTTGCTAAATCTCTCTTCATACTATTTATGATAAGTGAAGTACATCCTTTTACTGACGGGAATGGCCGTATTTCCAGAATTATGATGAACGCGGAACTGGTGGCCGCTGACCAGTCGAAGATTATTATTCCGACAGTATTCAGAGAGGATTATCTTAATGCCCTTCGCAGATTGACAAGAAGAAATGATCCGAGTGTCCTTATAAGAGCTATTTCCCGTGTAAGACAATTCAGTGCCAATATTCAGGGTGATGATTTTGATGCTACACGAAATTATCTAGAACATTGCAACGCTTTTAAAGATGCTGACGGGTACATTCTTAAGTTTTGAATCTGTTACAAAATCAAAACGTACACTATTGTAAATAATTTCAAATCGTTAATTCATAATTAATAGAACACTTATTATGACAAAAGAAGATTTTATAAAGAAATTACCCGATATAAAGGTACAGCAGTTTGAAACTGAAACTATACTCAGTAAACAGGAAATCATGGATATCGTAGAGCAGGTTACACAGTCTATGGATATGGGCCTTGTCTATTATGAACATTGTGGATGTAATATAACTGTTTTTACCTCAGATAAGATGAAAGCCGAACTTGCCAAAATGGTACCAGGCTACAAGGTTACAGATCCGAATACTGGAGAAACCGGAACTGTTATATCTGAAAAATATATTGTTTGCGGCAATTATTGTGTAAGGGTGGAGTCCCCTTCCGGTACAGATGTTTATGATTGTGATTTCTTTGTCGAATAATATTCTGTATAAATTCTAAACAAAATGGAACAAGGAGAAATAATACTTTACCAACCGGATGAAACCGTCAAATTGGAGGTTAGAATGGAAGATGAAACCGTCTGGCTTACTCAGGCACAGATGGTAGAATTATTCTGTTCTACTAAGCAAAATATTAGTTTACACATTAATAATATATTCAAAGAAGGTGAACTTGCGGAAAAAGCAACTGTCAAGGAATACTTGACAGTTCGAACTGAAGGTAATCGTAATGTAAAAAGAAAGATAACCTGTTACAACCTCGACGTAATTATATCTGTGGGATATAGAGTTAAGAGTGTCAGGGGTACACAATTTCGAATCTGGGCGAACAGCGTACTGAAGGAATATCTGTTAAAAGGATATTCCATAAATCAACGTCTTTCTGAGTTGGAGAAAACAGTCGCCTTACATTCGGAAAAGATAGACTTCTTTGTCCGTACCTCACTTCCACCGGTGGAAGGTATCTTCTTTGACGGGCAGATATTCGATGCCTACAAGTTTGCAACAGATTTAATCAAATCAGCTAAAGAATCCATCGTGCTGATAGATAATTATGTTGATGAATCGGTGCTGCTCATGCTGAGCAAGCGCAATCCGGGTGTGTCGGCCACTATCTATACACAGAAGATTACGGCACAGCTTCAGCTTGACCTTGACAAGCATAATGACCAGTACCCACCCATCAATATCAGAACCTACCGGAACAGTCATGACCGTTTCATGATAGTTGACGATAAAGAGGTTTACCATATAGGAGCTTCATTGAAGGATCTTGGCAAGAAATTGTTCGCTTTCTCGAAGTTGGAGATAGATCCCGGACTTATAACTGACAAACTGTAAAATAATATTTTATGAAACCCACCGACACACCCCATACCCCAGATGGTAGCATCCCTACTCCAGGCAACTACCCTCTCTACGAATACCCGGCATATACCTTCGACAAGAAATATGAGAATGACGAGTTCCAGAAGAAAGTGATTACCCTTTACAGCGGCTATCACCTGGTTCTGGCTCCTCCGGGATGCGGCAAGACGGATATCCTTGCCGAAAGGGTGGTTCGTGCCCTCTCATGCGGTGTGTCGCTGGATGACATGCTCTGCCTGACCTTCACTAACAGGGCGGCCAGAGGTATGCGTTCCCGAATACTCGAAAGGCTTCAGTCTTCAGGAGAAATGAGTCTGTTTGTCGGAAACGTACACCGTTTCTGTTCGCACTACCTCTTTGACAACAATGTGGTGGCGCGTGACACAACCGTCATAGACGAGCAGGAATCTTTGTCCATTATGGCTTCCATTTTCGGCTGGGATGAAGGTTCCCTGGCCGGCAACGGCTACAAGCGTGTCCTTACCAATGCCATCAAGCTGCAGCACCTTGGCTATATGATTGCCAGCGGATGCCCTAAGGAGTTCCTGATGCACACCGACCTGTTCCGTACGTTTGACTATAAGACGCTGTTCAAGCTTGTGTCCCTTGACTACACGATGGAGAACTTTGCCGGACTCTACAACGGTACTGTTTTTCCGAAAGTAGATACTTCCGGTCAGCCGTCAAAGTACTTGGATGACTGCCTCCAGCAGTTCAAGTTTGCAAGAAAATACCAACAGTACAAAGAAGAAAGGAACCTGGTTGACTTTGATGATCTGCTTATCCTGACGTATATCCACGCTTCTCAGCATCAGGACAGGCTGAAGAAATATTCTTGGATTCAGATTGACGAGGTTCAGGACCTCTCCCCTTTCCAGTTCGGAATTATCGACCTGTTTACTGACCATTCTAAGGAAAACGTGACTCTTTATCTCGGAGACGAGCAGCAGGCAATCTTCTCATTCATAGGCGCAAAGCTCGCAACGCTTGAATGGTTGCGTGAACGCTGTGGAGAGAACATGCACCGCCTGTATTTCAATTATCGTTCCCCGAAATATCTCTTGGATGTCTTCAATACATACGCCAACATGGAGCTTGATGTTGACCCTCATTTCCTGCCTAAGACGAACAATCTTACTGAAGCCGGACAGGATTCTCTCTGCATCATGTCCGCTCCCGAAAAGGACGCTGAAGTTAGGCTTGTGGCTGAAAGTGTTGGTAATTTCTGTACCTCGTATCCTGATGAAAGGGTAGCTGTTCTTGTGCCATGGAACAAGGATGCCGACCAGATTTCGCGTGAACTCTCAAACCGCAATATCCCACACTTCAAGATTTCCGGAACAGACCTTTTCACTACCCGACAGGCGCAGCTGCTTTTCGCCCATCTGCAGGTGGTGTACATGGATTCCAACATGATGGCATGGTCAAAGATCCTTACCGGGACAGGTATTTTCAATGAAGATGCCGAGGCACGCCGCTTCGTGAAGAATCTCCGTGACAACTACCTGCTGCCGTCTGATTTTCTCAACTACACACGCAGTTCATACATGCTGGAGCTGTATAGGTGTTGTCAGGGCGAATACGTTATCTTTGATACGGAAACTACAGGCTTGAATATCTTTGAGGACGATATCGTGCAGATTGCGGCTATCAAGGTAAATGCCGGGAAGATTATTGCCCGTTTCAATATCATTATGTTCACTGACAAGCCGATACCGGTTATGCTTGGAGGCATTGTAAACCCTCTTCTTCAGGAATATGAGCGTGCCGAAAAGGTTGACCGTAAGACCGGTCTGTGTGCGTTTATGGACTTTGTGGGGGACTGTACCCTTATCGGCCAGAACGTGGAATATGACTGCAATATTCTTGACTACAATCTCCGTAGGGATTGCGGTGATTTCTCTTTCTTTACCGTTCATCCTCTGTATTTTGATACCCTCAGGGTGGCACGTATCATGGCTCCACGCCTGAAGTCCTACAAGCTCAAAACCCTGCTGGAGGTCTTCGGTCTCGAAGGTGAGAACTCCCATCTGGCCGATGATGACATCATCGCCACCAAGTCTGTGCTTGACCACTTCCTGGGTATCTTTGCTACCAGCATGCAGCAGCATATCGACTGCCTTCAGAACAACTCTGCCGTGGCCGAGCTGTTCCGCAGAGCCTATGCCGACATCTATCATGGTACACTTAGCCGTCTCTACCAGAGATCGTTTGAATCTCCTCTGCTCGTTGACGAGCTGGAGAATCTTTACGGCGCATTCATACAGAAGGAATGGATAGAAGCAAACCCGAAGATGCAGTACATCTTCAGCTTCCTCCGTAACGATGTAATCTCTCCGGAGAAGACTCCGAGCCTGAAGGAGCAGCTTTCAGCCCACCTTCTCGATATAACTACCTACCGAGAGGCTGACCTGTGTGACAGCTCATGTATAACAGAAAAGGTGTTCGTCTCTACAGTCCACAAGGCAAAAGGCCTTGAATTTGAGAACGTGATTATCTTCGAGGCAACCGATGGTGTCTATCCGTTCTTTGACAAGAAGACTCCTGAGGAAATCAGAGAATCCGCAAGACTTTTCTATGTGGCCATGACCAGGGCAAAGATACGCCTGCACATCACATACGCAGAATCCGTGTCAGGCATATCCAAATGGGGAAACCCCTACTCTATCGACAAGGAACCTACCCCATTCCTCCGGCACATAAAGAAATACTTTCATTTTTGATTCTGTAACATAATCAAAAATAATAAGAGGGTGTGTCATTACGACACACCCTCTTATTGTTATTGCTGTCATTTATGCCGGCTCCATAATTCTTATGAGTTTGATGGATAGTTTGTTCTCTATCTCAGCTATACTTTTAAATGAGAAATTTACCTTGCCGGACAATATCTTGCTTACATATTGTGGTGTAACACCGAGACGTTCTGCCAGCCCGTTACGGTTGATTTCATTTATCTCCATGTAATCAACCAGTGACAAGGCAACGTCACGGGACCATTTGAGCCATTCACGGTTTTCACGTCTCCATTCCGCATTTTCCTGGAACTTTGAAGGTACATTACTTTCATGCTCCTTCAAAAAATCAATCGTTCTGCTCATTTTTATTCCTCCATATTTAAGTCTACAAAACTGTCTTTATCGAATACGCCATTTCTTATTAGATATTCCTTACATCTGTTCAACTTGTTAAGTTCTATCATAGTATGCTCCTTGTCCTGCATCGCCCTTGTTAACTTTATAGCACCGCCGGTAACAACATATACATTTGGTTCAAGCCTAATGGCATATACTCTAAGCCAACTGTCGTGCCTTTCTCGCTCCCAGTTTCGCGCTTTCTGTCGTGTCAGCTCCATGCTTTTCGTATCTGTCACATCAATAGGCTTAAATAGTGTATCCAATTCTTCTGTATAAGGAAATGTAAGAATCAGTTCTTCCAGTGCATCAGAGTCTTCAAAGGTATCATGTATTGCCTGTGAAATTTTTTCTATCTTAAAATAACTCTTTAAATCGTCAATGTTTTCCTTGAAAAACTGAAAGAGATAATCTGCATCGTTCCAGCGTTCAAACAATGATGTCAATTCGTCTAATTCTTTATTCGGTTCTTTGACCGCCCAAAGATGGTCGTACCCTTTTATAACTCTTACAAATTCCATAACTACAAAACTCTTACAATGCAAATATAGTCATTTTATTCTAAACCTATAAGTTTAGTGTACTATTTTTCAATAATTTGTTTATTCGATTGGGATAGGTAGAATACTTTATAACACTTACATATAATTGTCTCTTTTGTCATATAATCCTAAACAGAGATTACTTCTCATGTCGATTTGAGGCCTTCTCTTCATTACCCTCCACCATCCGTATCCGTCTGCATCTGGTGGTCGTCCGTTCCTGGTGCAAAGGTATAACCGGGTGCGGCGGCTTTCAAGGTCAGGCCTGACGGTTTGACGGAAAATCTTCCCTGCAGTGCGAGGTATTTTCTGTCAAAACCTTGCGCCTGCCTCACCCTACCTTTTTGACAGGCACCGAAACGAAACGACCGATGCGACCGGAAGACGCATAAAAAAATGTCGGAAGATGAGACGGCAGAAAGTTGAAACTCAACTCCCTCGCTCTCAGATCCGCATAAATTCATTAACTCATAAATTCATACGACTATGGCAGCAATAGCAACGAAATTCGCATTGTGGGAAGTGCCCGCACTTGACACTCTTAAGGACGCAAAAGCCTACATCCTTCGTCAGAAAGTGAACAACAAGGAAAAACTCAGCCGTGAGGAAAAGAACTGGATTTCATACCAGGTGAACCATAACACCTACTTTAAGAGCGGAATCCCGGTGAGAGGCTGGAGGTTTGATTTCTCCGACATCCTGAAGACGTTCCTCGTCAATCAGTACGGCTGCTGGTATGAATACAAGTCAATCGACAAGACAGCACTGAGAAACTTCCTTCACGGCAGGATAAACAAGATAGTACAAATCTAAAAACAATATACCATGAAACAGAGCATAGAGAAAATCCCGACATGGGCTTTCGGTTATATCTTCAACGGAGACATGACCGGTCTGACAGATGAAGAAGTCAGGATGATTGATGAAACGCTGAAAAGTATCGGTGCAGAACTTGTCTGCACCCCACCTGATGAAGAAGCGCAACCCTATTTCACACGATACCCTCTTTTCGGTCTGCCCACTGAAGTCGAGGACTGTGTGGTAATAATAAAAGGCTCCTGATGGGAGCCTTTTATGGCGTATATCCACTCTCTTGAAGTGTTGCCTTCTCTATTATTTAATGGTATTCCATCTTTTTATTGTTTCTTTTTTATATCTTTACTTTTATAATTCCTTACCATTATGAAACAGAACAGAGAAGAGATACTAAAAACCATTTTCAGACTTTTCATCACCCGTCATTATGAGAATGTTTCTTATGATGACATGATAAAGGATACCAATATCTCAAAAGGCGGTTTATATCATTATGCTCCCAATAAACTTGAACTTTTCCGTCTGGTACTTGATTCGTTTTTCCTTGACCTTATTAAAATTGATGATGATATTATGATTATACCATCTGTTTATGGCAAACATATCCTTCATGACTTCATAATCAGATATGCAAAGTTCTTGCACATGCGTTTGCGCCGCATTCAGGATTTCCTTCAGCTTCCAGTTAGCGAAACTGCACGTGCCTTTTCTTATTTAGTTATCAAATGCCCCCCAATATTATCCTTCATTCTCAGAGAAAATCTCTTCAGTGACAACAAAAGAGAAAGAACTTATCAAGAATGTTTTGCATATTGCTGAAGAAAACGGAGAAATTAAATCCAATATGAATCTTATATTTGTTTCTGCATCGGCAAGTAAGTGGTGATTACCAACGATTAGCATATATCATCAACGATTATCAAGGCGTTCATTTTGAGCGCCTTTCTTTTTAGCCTTATAAGCGATAGTTATCGTTTATAGGGCTTATTCAGCTCATTTTTGTACCGCATTTGTTGCTCGCTTGTTAAAGCCTTGTTTCTCACCAGCAAGGTAGTAGAGATTTGAGACACAGTGAGACGTGGTGAGACGCACTGAAACAAAATTGGAGAAATAAACGGAGAAAAGAATGAGCAGCAACATCGAAATCAAGAAGAAATGCAAATGGTGTGGGCAAATTTTCATAGCTCGCAAAACGACTACGAACTATTGTTCTCATAGGTGCAACAATGCAGCCTATAAAGAACGGATTAGGCAAGAGCGTATAGCGACTTATCAAAAAGAGTTCTCAATAAAGACGGAAAAACCATCTATTGAGGACAAGGAATTCTATACCCCACCTGAAGCAGCAAAACTCTTAAGGATTAGTCGAGCCAGTATTTATCGCTATATGGCAGATAACATCATAAAAGTAGTTCAATTCAAAGGTAAGACATTAGTCAGAAGAAAAGATATAGAGCTTCTGTTTGAAAATGCAGCGGAATACAAAAAGAGAGTACCCATTGAGAAAGCCCCTATCACCGACTTCTACACCACCGCAGAAGTCAAAGAGAAATATCATGTAAACGAGTCATGGATATTTGTGGTAGCCAAGAAGAACAACATCCCCCGAACTTTCAATCGTGGTAAGACCTACTGGAGCAAGAAACATATTGACGCTTACTTTGCCAAGAAAGCCCCGAATCCAGACATTACCGAATGGTACAGCTCCCAAGAAATGCAGGAGAAGTTCGGCATGACCCTATCTGCCATCTATTGTTTCGTTTCCAAGAATGCCATCCCCAAGAAGAAAGAGGGCATCATGGTGTACTATTCCAAGAAGCACGTAGATATAGCCAAGGGAATTGCCATACCAGAAGAACCGCAATATTATACGGTAGCCGAAGCGATGGAGAAGTTCAACCTCACTCGTGACCAACTCTATCACTATGCGAAGTACCATAATATCCCCAAGGTCAAGAAAGGCAAATACACGTTTATCTCCAAGCCCGAATTAGATAAGTTGCTTGCAGCCCCAAAGATTGAATAAGTTATTTCTTGGTGAATATACCCACCATTGAATCACCTTATTCCTTTGCACCAAACAAATGTAAAATTCTAAATATCAAACAGTATGTCACACACATGTACAAAAGTAACAGTTCGTCAGAGAGCGATTCGGAATAATCGCATCTCCTTGTATCTGGATTATTATCCGGCAGTCCGTAACCCCGAAACGATGCAGATGAGCCGCAGGGAATACCTCGGCATCTACATCTATGCCCATCCGAAGAACGAAATGGAACGGGAGTTCAACAACGATATGTTGAACAAGGCAGAGGCTATCCGCTGCATCCGGGTACAATCGCTCATCAATGAAGAGTTTGGCTTCTTGGATAAGACCAAACAGAAAGCCGACTTCCTCGCCTACTTCAAGAAAATGTGCCGGAATAAAGACCAGAAATGGCAGTTTGTCTATCAGCATTTCTACAACTTCGTCAAGGGACAATGTACCTTTGGCGATGTGAATGTGGATTTATGCAAGAAGTTCCGTGAGTACTTGCTGAACGCCAAGCAACTCAAACACAGCAACCGCCACATTTCCCTCAATTCGGCATCCGGCTACTACTCTACATTCAGAGGATTGTTAAAGATTGCCTATCGAGACAAATGGTTTCGAGAAAACATCAATGACTATCTTGATAAAATAGAGCCACAAGATGTGAAGAAAGAGTATCTGACGCTGGACGAAGTGAAGCAACTCGCTGCCACACCTTGCGACATTCCTGTTCTGAAAGCTGCTTCTCTATTCGCTTGTCTGACAGGCTTACGTATCAGTGACATTCTCAATCTGCAATGGGAAGATTTCACTATCGCTCCCGACCAAGGTTATTGCTTGCGCATCAGGACACAGAAAACACAAACGGAAGCGACACTCCCCATCAGTTACGAAGCCTACGAACTATGCGGAACACCCGGAACAGGCAAAGTATTCAAGGATTTGAAACGGAGCATGATTAATTATCCGCTGAAAAGCTGGCTCAAAAAAGCAGGAATAACGAAACCGATAAGCTTCCATTGCTTCAGGCACAGCTACGCCGTCATACAAATATCCTTAGGTACAGATATTTACACGGTATCAAAGATGCTAACGCATAAGAATGTGTCCACAACTCAGATTTATGCCGATTTGGTCAATTCCAAGAAACGAGAAACAGCCAATAAAATATCACTCAAATAGATATAACTATGAAACGAGGAATCATAACAAACAACGAACAAAGCATCCATATTTCCGATGGTGAAATATGGATGACCGCTTGGGAGCTTGCAGACTTGTTTTATACAACTGCTTGGACTATCCATGCAGCAATTAAGAGAATCCTGAAAGCTAATGTTTTGAGGAGCCACGAAGTTTGTAAGTACATCAAATTGGAGAATGGGAACAATGCCGATGTGTATAATCTCGATATGGTTATAGCCCTATCCTATCAGATAGACACCGGGCATTCCGCAGCATTTAGGAAATAGCTAATAAACAAAGTCGCTCGTAAACAAGATTACAACCTCTTGTTATATTTCAACAAGGATACAAACCATACATTGTATTGCTAATAAGCAATATCTCTATACCCTATTGATTATCTGCATTGTTTACATTAAATGATGCAGATAATTTTTGTTTTTAAGATACACAAGCCTATTTACCCAACTATTTTCATCCAAAAACAAGAAATTTGCAATGCGCTTATTATTAAGAGTGTAACGTGGTGAAAAGTGATGAAATATATCGTCAAAAGCCCATTAACAGGCAAAACTATGGATTTTTTCAAAAATTAATCCTATATATTTGCACACAAACGATTAATACATACCACTATGGAGCAGAAAAAGATAGAACATATAACATTGCATCTGATTGTTTTTGGTACAATCGCAATCATTGGTGTTTTAGCCCGCCAGACCGTGCTACACTATGGTTGGGATGAGTTCAGCAGCTACCTCATTTTAGTGGTAAGCTCCATTATCATGGGAGCTATCTATCTCAATCTGCAAATGGTATTCAGACAACTCCTTTCACCTACAATAGAGAAGTGCTTTATGAGATTTGAATGCTATCGCAACAAGGCTGTAGTCGTAGAAGCTCCAGCAGCAAACTCGGAACTTGCCGGAAGTTCTATAAATTCAAAACCTATCATTTCTGAACCTGAACCCGAAATTGAAATCGAAACTACATCTGACATAACAGAAGAAGTTTCTACTCTATCATATTACGAACCCAACGAAGATGTGGCAGAACTTCCAAAGGAGGAAACCACGCCTTCTACCAACAACACATCTATCGAAGAATCCGACCAGCCATCAGAATACGAGACTCTTCGTGCAAACGCTATGGCAGAGAAAGAACGTGCCTCACAAGAAAAACTCAATAAGGTTATCGCATACACAAAACAAACTTTGGTTTCCTATCTTGATGAAACGGCACTTAATCGCTTGTGTGGATATGTGGCAGAATATTACTTGTTAGATACTCTGCCTAAAGTTGAACCAATAAAGGTCGATTCTCAGTTAAAGACCATTGACATCATGCACTTTGGATGGAATATCGGCAAGGCATTCAGTAAGCCACGCTTACAGACCGCCACTTTTATAAAGAGGGTATTTACCCATACCCTCCGTGATTCGGAAATATCTACTATTGAACGTAAAATGTCGCATACAGAATCAGAATGCAAGATTAAATTAGATAGAAAAATTGCATAACGCAATACCATTAGGCATTGTCCATTGCATCCCAGTAGTCCATATCCATTTTCATGACTTTAAGGACTTTCTCTGTTTGCAATCCCAAGCCATAGTCATAAATATATTCTGTTAATTGCTGACCATTTATCAGGATAATAGTTGGTGAACCGTTAAGGCTTTCCACATATTCCATCGCACCTTTAGAATAATCAGAGGTGGTGATGAATACACCTTTCTTGGATGGTGTTCCTGCAACAGCTCCTACAAAGCTCTGAACCTCATGACGCTGAACATTATTATCTAAAGCATATCGCTTTGCCTGTATGGATATATGATTAAATCCTAAAATATCTTCTTTAATGATACCATCTATACCACCATCATTAGATAGTTTCGTTACAACACCTGAGTTTTTGACCTCGCCACCATACCCCATTGCTTGAAGTAATTTCACAACTAACCGTTCAAATTCTTGTGGCTTTTTACTTAATATAGTTGTCAGAATTTGAGATTGCACATTCTGCTTTATCCTATCATAAGAATCAGCTAATTCTTCTTCCGGTGTACGTTCATCATCATTTCCCAAATGGGAAGAAGTGTTGTTAGCATCCTTATTTTTAGAACTTTTCTTCGGAGTTTTCGCATTCACTGTTACTTTGATGAACTCATTTATTTGTTTCTCCGTGCATGAAGAAAGCATAGACAGTCCCTTTTCGCTGATTTTATAATCACCTCTTTGGGGCTTTTCTACAAGACCTGCAATAAAAAGATACGATAAAGCCCACGAAATACGGTCTAAGAATATTTCGCCATTACCAGAAGGATACCAAGCATTCATTTCCTCATCGGTCAATCCAAAATGCTTAGCCAAAGGAATGCGTAAATCTTTAGCTCTCATAACTATCCCGGCACTTAATTCTTTCAATGCCTGTATCCGTATTTCTTCAAATTGCGGTATCATAAACGACAAATTTGTTTTATAGCTTCAATAACCACTGGTATTTCATGACACAAAGGTACTTAAATTACTCGTAATCATCACTTATTACCATCAAAAAGTTATTCATCAGTTATATTTTGGTGAATGATTCCACCATTGAAACACCTGTTTCCTTTGCCGTCGAACAATTAAAAACGATTGGCGTATGCAAAAAGAAACAGTAACATTTGATAAGCTGCCCGAAGCGGTAGGTTATCTGACCGAACAGGTCATCGAGTTGAAAAAGATGGTAGCGGAACTCCAGCCACAGCCATCTGACAAACATGTGTTGGTAGAAATAGAGGATGCTTGCCGTATCATCCGAAAAGCCAAGCCTACCATTTATACATTGGTACGCAAAGGACTGCTTCCTGCCTATAAGAAAGGTAAGAAACTCTATTTCTATGAAGACGAACTTCTTTCTTGGATTGAGAACGGGCGTAGAAAGAGTGCAGAACAGACTTACGAGGAGATGCTGGCAAATATGCAAGGCGGTGTCCGTCATAAGTCCAAATCATCCATGAAGTTTTAATGAGTAGAACTATGGATACATCCTCTATTAATCCGGCATCCATCATTGACGAAGCGGTTGATTTAAGTATGCGATTGGCTGGCACTGATTTTCCTGTCAGCATATTCCCGACAAAAATCCAACGCATCATCAGTGAGGTTCACGAATGCCATAACTACCCGACTGACTACATTGCCTCTGCAATTTTTGCAGCGATTGCAGTTGGCATCGGTAACACGCATCTTGCCCAAATCAAGCAAGGCTGGATAGAAAGCCCTATCCTGTATATGGCATTGATAGGAAGACCGGGAGCAAACAAAAGTCATCCGCTCAGCTTTGCGATGAAACCGTTTCTTGATTACGACTATCAGCAGAATCAAGTCTTTGAAAAGGCTCTTGCCAAGTATGATGAACTGATGAGTATGAGCCGCAAAGAACGAGCGGAAAGCGGTGAAGAACAATTTCCTCAGGAGCCAGTTCGTAAACGCTTCTTAATTTCGGATGTAACGCCTGAAGGTTTGAGCCTTATCCATGCGCAAAACAAACGTGGTTTATGCTTGTGGGCTGACGAGTTATCCGCTTGGTTCAAGAACTTCAACCGTTATAACAACGGTTCGGAAGAACAGTTCTGGCTGTCGGTGTTCAGTGCCAAGACCACTATATCCGACCGCAAAAATGCCAAGAGTTCCATCTTCATCAAGCGACCGTATATCTCAGTTATTGGTACTATTCAAAAGAAGATTCTCAGTGAGTTGGCTAAAGGTGAACGTTCCAGTAACGGATTCATCGACCGCATTCTGTTTGTGATGCCCAATCTGCAACAGAAGGCTCGTTGGAATGACAAGGAACTACCGGAGAACATCGAACAAGAATGGAATGCCATTATTGACAAACTGATACAACAAGAGTATGCCCTCAATGAGTTTGGAGAGATAGAACCGCAGATTCTTCTTTTCACGGAGGATGCCAAGAGACGGCTTTACGAATGGCAGCACCACTTCTCAGAATTGTGCGACCAAGAGACAAATGACACCATTGTGAGTATCTATTGCAAGCTGGAGATATACATCATCCGTTTCTGCCTGATTATCCAAT
>OGIR01000112.1_pt1 | contig 80591 bp, 61 predicted proteins | sample 1571831 | NCBI WGS metagenome assembly OGIR01 (sample SAMEA2582124, study PRJEB24529) | metagenome | biome: Human gut stool | place: China | collected 2011 | reverse complement strand
AATTTGCCGCCGCATGTTTATCTGGAACTTTTAAGTATCTATTTCCCATAATATTACTTATCAACGCAAAGCATGATATGCTTATTGCGGCAGTTCCTTTTTGCTTTAGGGAAAATTATGTTAGATAAGGAGAGACGAGATGATACAGGATATTTTACCACTGCATCTGCAGAATCAGTACGAAAAAAAACAGCCGGACGATACCAGCTATATGATGATCTACAGGGAGAACAAGATCCTTGTAAGGGAGGGAGAGACGCTTGCCTTCCTTACTTACCGGGAACTCCGGGAGATCTGTGAGACGGCGGGAGAAATGGCGCCGCAGAGCATCTATCTGTTTTCCGTTGGGGAGGAGACGTATTTTCTGACGGAACTGCCGGAGCATCTCACACCGGAAGGATACTGTTTTGAAAAAATGTTTGCGGTGCGGTCGGGAAAGCCGAAGGAGCACATCCTTGCGGCTGCCACGGCATGGCATCTGTACGAGTGGTATCGGGATAACCGGTTCTGCGGAAGATGCGGACAGAAACTCATGCACAACGGAACGCTGCGGATGTTATTCTGTCCCGCATGCGGCAACCAGGTGTTCCCAAAGATCGCACCGGCGGTGATTGTCGGGGTGACGGACGGAGAGTATATTCTGATGACAACCTACGCCAACAGGGAGTACAAACGATACGCGCTCATCGCTGGATTTACGGAGATCGGGGAGACGGCGGAGGAGACGGTCATGCGGGAAGTGCAGGAGGAAGTCGGTCTTAAGGTGAAGAATATCCACTATTATAAGAGCCAGCCGTGGGGATTTGATCAGAACCTTCTTCTCGGCTATTTCTGTGAACTGGACGGAGAACGGGACATTGTGCTGGACACGGGAGAACTTGCGACGGGGGAGTGGGTGCATTATTCGGATGTGCCGGAAGATCCAGAGGGGCTGTCGCTGACCAGAGAGATGATGTCTGTATTCCAGAAAAATTTTACGTCTGAGAAAATGTCTTGACAGTCAAATAAACATACTGTATTATTACAATAGTACAAAGAAACTTTAAAAAAATGGTAGGATTTCCTAAGAATTCTTAAGTTTTACTTAAACCCATTTTTTTTGAGGGGTGATAATGATACAATCACCATAAATTTGTAAAATACAGGTAAGGGAGAGACGAGAATGAAAGACAAGAAGCAAAAAAACGAGCAGAATGCAGGCGCGATAGCAGCAAAGCCAAAGAAGAAAAAGAAGGTACTGATCGTTGTGCTGGTTATTGTGGCAGTTCTGGTGGTCTGGATCGGTACATCCATACATAACGCGACCAAGCAGGTGGCGATGGCGGTGAATACCGTGGAAGTGGAGCCGGTACAGAAGAGGGATCTGTCCGATACGATTTCGGTCAAGGGAACGGTTGCCGGAGCCAGCAGCACGAATGTGACGTCAAAGGCGGCGTCCGAGATCACTTCCATGAATGTGCAGGTCGGCGATATCGTGAAAGAGGGTGACGTCTTATGCACACTGGACTCCACGTCGATCGAGGAGAAGATCGCAGACTTAGAGAAGTCCATGTCGAATGCGAATGCGGTGAGCAGCATCAATACACAGCAGGCGGCGGACGCCCTGCAGCAGGCGAAGGATGACCAGACAACGACGCTTGCGGCGGCGCAGAAGACACTCGACCGCGCAAAGGACAGCTACAACGGCGCACAGATGCTCTACGATCAGGGACAGGCGGATTTCGCTGCACTGCTCGCTGCCAAGCAGGCGGTGGAGGATGCGCAGACTGCTTATGATACGGCAGTAGAGACCACCAACCGTGCGATTGAGACAGCACAGGAGGCACAGGAGCTGAACAAGTACAAAGACACCGACACGACCTCTAAGGACACACTCAGCAATCTGAAAGAACAGCTGGCAGACTGCGAGATCACAGCGCCGTGCGGCGGTGTGGTAACAGCGGTGAATTCCAAGGTCGGAGACATCAATGCAGAGAAGAACGTCATCATGACGATTGAGGATACGAGCTCCTTAAAGATGGTTGCAACTGTGCAGGAGGCGGATGTATTAAAGCTTCAGGAAGGCATGGAGGCAACTGTGACCGCAGATGCGACGGGTGATGAGCAGATCAAGGGAACCGTGACCAGAGTGGTCCGTGTGAAGAGTCAGGGCACGACGGGAAGCGACGGCAGCACGACTTCTGCCGGTGGTTATTCCATTGAGATCGCGCTCGACAATCAGGAACTTTTAATCGGAATGGCTGTGAAGGCAAAAGTCATGATCCAGGCAAAGGGAGAAGTGCTGGCAGTTCCGTATGATCTGATCCAGTACGATGACAACGGGCAGGCGTATGTTCTTGTGGCTGAGGCGGACGAGAACGGAAGTGCAACAGCCGTGCGCAGGAATATCACGGTCGGCGATGAGGTGGATTATTATACAGAAGTGACCGGCGGTGATCTCGCAGAGGGAGATATGCTGATCTACGACACGACATTTTCGATAGCCGAGGGACAGACATTTACACCGGAGCAGATGTATTCTGAACAGGATATGGGACTGACAGACGGTACAGGTACGGAGGTTAGCGAATAGTGAGTGAACCAGTAATCCGAATGGAAAAAATTGTAAAGACATATTATGTAGGTAAGCCCAATGAACTGGAAATCCTGCACGGAATCGATCTTACCGTGAACCAGGGAGAGTTCGTTTCCATCGTCGGTGAGTCGGGTTCCGGAAAAAGTACATTGATGAATATCATCGGAGTATTGGACAGACAGACTTCCGGCAGCTATTATCTGGAAGGACAGGACGTCAACGGCATGACGGACGAGGTGCGGAGTGCGGTCCGCAACCGCAGAATCGGCTTTGTGTTTCAGAACTTTAATCTGCTGCCGAGAGCCAATGCATTGAAAAATGTCATGGTGCCGCTTATATATGGTGAGGAAAAGACGAAGAATGCGAAGGAGCGTGCGATGGAGATGCTGGCGATGGTGGGAATGGACGGGCGTGCAGATCACAGACCAAATGAGCTCTCCGGCGGCCAGAAACAGCGTGTGGCGATCGCCCGCGCGATGATCAATGATCCTGCAATCATTCTGGCGGATGAGCCGACCGGAGCGCTGGATTCCAAGACGGGGCATATGGTCATGGATCTGTTCCACAAGCTGCATGAGGAGCAGGGTAAGACGATTGTACTCATCACACACTCCCAGGAGCTTGCGACGGAGACACAGCGCATTGTTACCCTCTTAGACGGTGAGATCGTGGGGGACAACAGGGGAGGTGAGCACTGATGTTTTTTGAAAACATAAAAGAGGCAATCATCAGTATTCTGTCGAACAAGATGCGTTCACTGCTCACGATGCTCGGTATTATTATCGGTATCAGTTCCGTTATCATCATTACGACGATCGGCGGTTCCATACAGAGTACGCTGACGGCGACGATGAATTCCCTCGGCGGCAACACAGTTTCCGGCTATGTAGAGGCGCGCTATCCGGAGGACGATGCAGACTGGGATACCTGGATTTATCCGGATATGACACAGAGTGATTATGTGTCACAGGAGATGATCGATGAACTGGTTGCCCAGTACCCGGATGAGATTCAGGGTATCGCTGCCGAGAATTATCTTGGAGGCGGGCAGATCAAGGATGAGGCGGATTCCGACAATTATGCCAATGTCAGTGTGGATGGCATGACACCAGAACAGTTCGAGTATATGAAGCTTGAGATGCAGGCGGGACGTAATCTTACCAGGGCAGACAATCTGGGGAAGAAAAGAGTCTGCGTTGTTGCGGATACGATGGCAAAGAATTATTTTGGAGACAAAGACCCGATTGGCGAGACGGTATCGGTAACAATGGACGACGGATCGATCTATGATTTTGTTGTTGTAGGTGTTTACAAATACAATGCGGCACTGTTTGGAAAAGTGGATACGTCTGTCAGGGAAAAGGATCGTTCTACTTATATGATGATTCCGATCCAGACCAGCTTCAAGCTGCAGGGGGCAGATAAGACTGGTTATGAATACTTTAATCTGCTCCTGACGCCCCTTGCGGATGTCAACCAGGCAACGGAAGATATCCAGAATTATTTTGATGAGGTATATCAGAACAATACGAATTTCCATGTGACAGCGAGCAACATGCAGTCCAGCATGGGCATGATCAACACGGTGCTCAATGTCATCACGATTGCAGTATCCGGAATCGCAGCAATCTCGCTGATCGTCGGCGGTGTCGGTGTCATGAATATCATGCTTGTGTCGATCACGGAGCGGACGAGGGAGATCGGTGTGCGTATGGCACTCGGCGCAAAGCGGCGGACGATCCGTATGCAGTTTGTCATTGAGGCGATCATGCTCTGCTTAATCGGCGGCATTATCGGTATTCTGATCGGTGTTGGTGTCGGAGCACTGCTCGGCCAGGCAGCGAAGTTTGTGATTGCCAATATGTATTCCGAGTATTCCAATTACATTATTATGCAGGTGCATCCATCGGCAACTGCAATTTTACTGTCACTGTTCTTCTCGATGCTGACAGGAGTGTTCTTCGGTTATTATCCGGCGAACAAGGCGTCAAAGATGGAAGTTATCGATGCACTCCGCTACGAATAGGCGTGTGCAGCCAAAGATGACAGAAAAAGGGGCAGAGAAGCTTTACCGCTTCTCTGCCCCTTTGCTGTCATTTTGCGTGAAAAAATTGAAATCTGCTGTCATAAAATGTATAATGATAATATAAAGGGAAAATGATCAAAGGGGAGAATGAGTTTATGACAGATGTTTTGTTCTATCAGAATTATACTTATGTAGCCGATATCAGCGCGATTGTGCTCTGCATCATCTGCTGGCTGCTGCTGCATTCTTCCTATGCGGTGCGTGAAAAAAGTCTGGTGATCTTTAAGGCGGGAACGGTATGCCTGATGATGGCGACGGTCTGCAGTATCAGTTTCCATACAGCAATCGCACGGATTACAGAATCCCGGAAGGTTCTTATTTATGTGTTGCAGGATGGGATATATCTTTTCCTGATTCTCACGTTTGTTCTGCTCTGCAACTATTTCGGTGCGCTTCTAAAGCTGGAAGAGAGGCCGGCAAGGCTTTTGGGCGCGGTGTCCTGGGGCGGCTATGCGGTGTTTACTTTTCTTGAGATCGGATCGCCGTTTACGCATCTGGGTTTTTATATTGATGCAGATCTGATGGTTCATCAGAATTTCTACTTTGAACCGTTTCGTTTTGCCTATATTTATTACTGTATCGTTCTTGTCGTTTTGCTTTTTACATACCGGAAGAGGTTCGTGCTGAAAATGCTGCGGTGTCTTGTCTATATTTTACTGTTTTCGTTTGGCATGATTGCGCTGGAAGCACAATATGTATCTACATCTTATAGCTGCATGGCGCTATTGCTTCCCTATATGGGAGTACTGTTTTTGTTTCATTATACATCTTATGACAGGGAGACAGGAACACTTGATGCTGGTGCGTTTGACAGTTATCTGAGAGATGTGGGAAACGATGATTTTTCTGTAATCTTCATGGGATTCCCGGAAACCAATCTCAAAAAGATACCAGAACTTTCACGTACGCTTCTGACGTTTGCGGAGAATTATTTCAAAACGTTCTGCCTGTTCCGTCTGCAGGATGATAAGCTTGCACTGGTGTATCAGAGACTGAGTAATAAAGCGGAGAAAAACGGAAAATATAACATACAAAAAACGTTTGAGCGTGTGTGTAAACAACATGGACTGGGCTACCGGGTGCTGATTGCACATGCAGATGACAGGTTGCGTGAGGCAGGTAAGTATCTGGCGTTGAATGAGTTTATGGAAGAGAAAATACCGGTCGGCGCGGTATATGAGTGTCAGAATAAGGACATCATAGAATATCGGAAGGCATCTTACATATTAGGCGAATTAAAGGACATCAATGCACACTGCGACTTGGAGGATGAGCGCGTCAAAGTGTACTGCCAGCCGGTGCTAAATACACGCACCAACCGGTTTGCCTCGGCGGAGGCGCTGATGCGGCTGGAGCTGCCGGAAACAGGAATGGTATATCCGGATCAGTTCATACCGATGGCAGAGCGGCACGATTATATTCATACGCTCAGCAAAATCATCTTAAATAAAACCTGCCGCCAGATCAAACGCCTGGAGCAGGAGGGGTATCAGATCGACCGTGTTTCCGTTAATTTTTCTATTCTGGAATTCCGCAGAAAGGAATTCTGCAAGGATGTCATGGACATCATCCGCCAGAATGAAATCCCGTATGAAAAAGTTGCGATTGAACTGACGGAGAGCTGGAATGAGACGGAATTTGACAACATTAAGAATACGATTACCAGTCTTCAGAAGCTGGGAATCAAATTCTATCTGGATGACTTTGGAACGGGCTACTCGAATTTCGAGCGCATTATCGGCCTGCCGATCGATGTGATCAAGTTCGACCGTTCGCTGACTATTCTGGCAGGGAAAAATGCAGAGTCCCGCTATATGGTTGGAAGCTTTTCCGATATTTTCAAGAATTCGCACTATGAGATTCTGTTTGAGGGTGTGGAGAACGAAAAAGACGAGGATCAGTGCAAGCAGATGAATGCACTGTATCTGCAGGGCTACAAGTATTCCAAACCGATACCGATCGAGGAACTGACACGGTTCCTGGGGCGGGCGGTGTAGAATATCCGGTGTGCATAAAAACCCCGGCGCATCCCGGGGGTGCGGAGGAGAGAAGCAGGGCAGGAGTTAATTGTAAAATGACAACATGTTCCGGGTGGAACTTGCAGGCAGCGGTTCTTTGGAGCAAAATGTGAGCATTTCTTCCGCATCGCGCCTGGCATCTGATTCCGTGTCTTTGCCACGCTTTGACAATCCGCGGGATGTGTCCGACAAGCCGCAGATAATGATCGGACTTTTTAGTGTTCCTAGCATCACCCCTTCACAGACAATATAAAACCGCGCGAACCGAAACTCGTTGGCATCTGCTATTGAAAACATGGCAGATGCCAATTCAGACATCGGCTTCGCGCGGTTATGTTTTGTTCAGTGGTGATGCAAGGAACACACAAAAGTCCTTAAATTGTCTGTCGGCTTGCGAACACACCCGCGGAGTGCTCAAAGCTTGGAAAGACATGGATCATCGGGGATGCCGGGCGCGGTGCGGATTAGAAATGCCGGATTTTGCGATCAGAACCGCCGCCGGCAAGTTCCACCCGGAACATTTTACCATTCTGTTTTTACCTGTCCCTGCTTTTCTCCGCCGTGTCCCCGGGATACACCGGGTTTTTAGGCATCTATGATTCGACGACCGCCAGTCCCCAGGGAGCCAGTGTCAGGACGGCACCGGCGGCAACCGGGGTGTCGGTTAAAAGATCGGTGCCCGCATTTCCGGTGTGGGTCACTGTCCGCGGTTCTCCCGAATGGTTGAAGTAGTAGCACAGATTTTTGCCAAAATCGTTTGTGCCGCGCTTTACGATCAGCGGAAACTGCGGTGTGTCTTCGGAAAGACCTTCATATCCGTGTCTGGTGAGGTAGGATACGAGCAGCGGCTCCAGCAGTTCATCATCGAAGAAAGCGCCGAGGTAGAGGGCGGAGCCCTTCTGATAGGCGTTCTCGGTCACGGCGGCATAACTGCCCCAGAACGGATGGTCATAATGCGCGAGCGACGTTGCGGTGTCGCAGGTGACAAGCTCCATCCAGTCGTGTGCGAGGGCGCTTCTGCCGTCTGCGGTGGTGATGCGGACATTCTTCGGGTAGGTGAACTGATCGTAGTGAATACCGAGGCATCTGCAAAGAAGATGCGGCTGCACATCGTGGCGGATTTTCAACTGTTCGTCGGCGAAGCCCGTGCGGAAAGTGGCGATCAGGTGTCCGCCTTCTGCCACGTAGCGGTCGAGCGCGCCGAGGAGATCGTCGGATGCGGCATAGAGCGCCGGAACAACGAGAAAATCATACGCGGAAAAATCGCGCTCGCCGGAAGAGACCATGTCAAACTCGATGTTTCTGCGGTACAGGGCGTCCGCAAGCCAGCGCATCACGGCATTGTAGCTGTGGTCACCGGTGGTCTCAAGCGGAAACTGGCGCAGCCCCGCCAGGGAGAGATTGTCCAACAGGATGGCGACGCGGTTTTCCTTTTTCAGATTCATGAGGTGTGTGCCGATGCGCTTCCACTCCGCGCCGATTTCGCTGGCTTCCCGGTAGGTGGCATTTTCGGAAAAATCGTGGGAGAGCACGCCTTTCCAGTAGCTTTCGATCGCATTGTGGATCGAGTGCCAGTGCCAGTACATCACGCTGTTGGAGCCATTGGCAAGGTGGCTGTACGCCTGCAGGCGCAGCTGCCCCGGATAGGGGAGCCACGGGGTCAGACCCTGCGCCTCGGTCTCTAAGATCAGATAATTGTCCTTCTTTAAGCTGCGCGCAATATTTCCGCACACAGTGATCTCTGTACCGGTCAGGTCGTCCTGCGAAGGATGGTAAATATCGGCGCCTGCCACGGTCATGCAGCGGGCGGCGTCATATTGGTCGACCTCCGGCTGATAGCCGTAAGAGTGGTCGGTCCAGTCAAAATCAAAATTCTGCGTGATGAACTGGTCGTCGCGTTTGTACTCGCGGATAATGTCCGACTGCCAGGAGAGGAACTCTGTGACGAGGGAGCGCTGAAAACGCTGAAATTCTGCGGCAAGACTCTGGTTGATCGTGCCGCGCACATCCGGAAAATCCGCCCAGTCGTTCACGCGGTTGCTCCAGTAATCCAGACCGAATTCACGGTTGAAATCCAAAATATCCGGGTATTTTTTCTTCAGGGAAGCGACGAACATCTGCTGAACCCGCGGACCGGCCGTTCCGTAGCTCTTGGTCTCGTTGTCCAGCTGGAAGCCGATGATGTTCGGAACGTCCTTTAAGTGCTCCATCATGGCGCGGATGACGCGCTCGGCGTGATAACGGTAGCCGGGGTGCGTAATGTCCATGTTCTGACGGTGGCCGTAGAGCTCCTGCCCATTCGCGGTGACGGCGAGAATATCCGGGTATTTGCGCGCCAGCCAGGTCGGAATCGCGTAAGTCGGGGTTCCGATGATGACGGAAAGGTGATGCTTTGCGGCAGCCTGTACCATGCGGTCGATGCAGGTAAAGTCAAAGACGCCGTCGGACGGCTCTAAGGTGCTCCAGGTGGACTCGGCGATGCGGATGGTATTCATGCCGGCACGCTCCATCATTTCCATATCTGTCTCCAGACGGTCATACGGCAAATATTCCAGATAGTAGGCTGCTCCAAAGAGCAGGTGATCTGTTCTCATATCGGGTGATCTCCAATCTTTTCTAAAATTTTCTATAAGAAGTAGCTGTTTTGCGCATGCTGGCACATAAAAACGTGCAACCGTTTGCGCTTTTTCATTATACCATCACAAAAATGGACTGTAAACAGCAGAAAGCACCGTAAATACTGCAAAAAATGAGAGCACATTTTTGGTAAAAAAGGGGATTGATTTTTCTGGAATTGTGTTTGATAATAAAAAAAGATTGCGCAACAAGCGCAAAATTAAGGGAAACTCCGGACGGTAGTACGGGGTTGGAGGTTACTATGGAGAAGGAAGAGAAAAAAGATATTACCATTGCGGATGTAGCGGAGGCGTTAGGGGTTTCAAAGACAACGGTTTCCCGCGCCATATCCGGAAAGGGAAGAATCGGGAAAGAGACCCGCAAAAGGGTTCTGGAATACATAGAGGAGCACGATTATAAGCCGAACGCCATCGCCAAGGGACTGGCACAATCGAAAACGTACAATATCTGTGTGGTGATGCCGCGCGATTATGAAGTGGTGGACTGGAATTTCTTCCAGCGCTGCCTATTCGGTATTCAGGAGATGGCGGAGACGGTCGGATATGACATCCTGCTTACGATGTGTCAGATGAATGATATTTCTTCGCTGGAGCGGATTGTTGCAAATCATAAGGTGGATGGTGTGATTCTGATGCGTACCTTTCTGGAGGATGCACAGATTGAATTCCTACAGCAAAAAAATATTCCGTTTGTGACGACAGGAAGTACGAATTATGAGGGTGTAATCCAGATCGACCACAACCACAGAAGTGCCTGCCGGGAATTGACATCCATTATTTTAATGAAGAATTTAAAGCGGATTGCACTGATCGGCGAGGACGAGGGATACATGGTAACGCACAGCCGTCTGCTCGGATTCCGGGACGCCTATGAACAGCAGGGGGAGACGCTCGATGAGAATCTGCTGTATTTAAGCCCGGAAAACCGGGTGCGCGTCGATCGGACGGTAAAGGAGATCCTGGAACAGAATGTGGACTGCATTCTGTGCATGGACGATGCGGTGACCAGCAGGGTTTTAAAGGTACTGCGGGAACAGCACGTCAGGGTGCCGCAGGATGTGCGGGTGGCATCCTTTTATGACAGCACGATTCTCGAGAACCATGTGCCGTCAATCACTTCGCTTGCTTTCGATGCCAAGGAACTTGGAAAAGTGGCGTGCCGGACGCTCTTAGATCTTGTGGAGGGACTGGAGGTAAAGCAGAAGACATTACTTCCATATGAGGTCGTACTCAAGGAATCCACGAAATAGTGCGCACCGGGCAGTGCGGATTGTGTCGGGATACGGTGCCTGACACGCCGGAAACAGTGTAGAGAGCGGAAAAATCAGCAAAATCGCTCAATATGCGCCTGAAATGTTGGAAAATATAAAGAAAACAGTGGAATATGCTTGGAATATTCGGGTTTATCGGTTGCACAAAAATGATAAATGATTCCGCAAAAAGTTGATTTCATTTTATAACTTGTGCATTTGTGCCAAAAAAAAAGCAAATTTATTATAAAATATAAACATTGACATCAAAACAGGCACGTAATATACTTTAATCATAGAACAACCGATTGCGCAATGGATGCGCAGTACTGCAAGTACGATACGGAATTGGGCATGCGGCGTTCTGAAAAAGTTTTGAAAAAGAAAAGGGAGGATTTTCAAAATGAAGAAAAAAGTTTTGAGCGCATTATTATGTGCGAGCATGGTAGCAACCATGGTAGCTGGATGCGGCGGAAGCAGCAGCGAGACAACAGACAGCAATGCAGCAGCAGACAACAGCGCAGCAGCAGGTACTGAGGAAGCAGCAGCTCCGGCAGCAAGCGGAGACACCATCGCTTTGAGAGTATGGGCAGCAGAGGAAGACCAGACATTAACTAACGAGCTTATTGAGCAGTTTAAGGAAGCAAATCCGGATCAGACATTTGACATTACAGTTGGTGTAGAGTCTGAGGCAAATGCTAAGGATGATATCTTAGTTGACCCGACAGCAGCAGCTGATGTATTCGCATTCGCAAGTGATCAGCTGGTCGATCTTGTAGATGCAGGTGTATTACAGGCAGTACAGGATGTTGATACCGTCTCCAGTGAGAACGTAGCAGGTGCGGTTGAGGCAGCTACCGTAGACGGTACATTATATGCTTACCCGATGTCTGCTGATAACGGATACTTCTTATATTATGACAGCAATGTTGTAACAGATCCGACCAACTGGGATGCAATCCTTACCGATTGTGCAGCAGCAGGCAAGAAAGCCGGAATGGTACTTGCAAGCGGCTGGTACAATGCAGGTTTCTTCTACGGAGCAGGATTTACAACAGCATTAAACGATGACGGAAGCACAGCAATGGACTGGAACGGAACATCTGCTGACGGTATCAAGGGTACCGATGTTGTAGACGGTATGCTTGCAATCGCAACAAACTCCGCATTCTTACCAATCACAGACGGTGATACAGCAAACCAGATCGCAACTGGTGAGCTTGGTGCTATCGTTTCCGGTACATGGGATGCAACAGCAGTACAGGAAGCATTCGGCGATGGATATGCAGCATGCGCACTTCCGACTTACACATGCGCTGGCAAGCAGGTTCCGATGGGTTCCGCAGCTGGTTACAAGATGATCGGTGTTAACGCAAACTCCGCACAGGTTGGCTGGGGTATGGAATTAGCAAAGTTCTTAACCAACGAGCAGAGCCAGGAGACACGTTTTGCTGAGAGACAGATTGGACCGTCCAACATTGCAGCAGGTGAGTCTGATGAGGTTACAGCAAATGTAGCAATCGCAGCAGTTACCGCACAGAACGGTGCTAACGGTGTTGTTCAGGTAGTAGGAAGTGGTTACTGGGATCCGACCAAGGCATTTGGCGAGATCATTGCTCAGGGCAACCCGGACGGAACAGATGTACAGACATTGCTGGATAATCTGGTAGAGTCTGTATCACAGCCGACAGAATAATCAGTAGCACGATTTTATAAGAGTGTATGAAGAAAAAAGGCCCGCATACGAAGATGGGAATCGTGAGTGGGTCTTTTTCTTCATCTGAATATCAACAGAACCCAAAGAACACGCAGAACAGGTATGCACTGCGTGCAGCAAAGATACAAGGAGAACGCCGTTTTACAGAAAATGGCGGTTATGGAAAGGCATGGGTGCTTGCATGAATAGTAAGGAAAGTAAAAAGAATCCGGTGGCTGCATTCTTCGGAGCAATCGGAAAATTCTTTAAGGAATTTGGTGAGGCTGCCGCCAAAGGGGACGGTGCAGTGAAGGCATCGCTACTCGTAGCGGGTGCCGGTTATTGGAAAAGAAAACAAATCATCAAGGGATTTCTGGTAACATTACTGGAAATCGGGTTAATTCTATATACGGTATTGATCGGGGTGCCATATATCAGCCAGCTGAATACTTTAGGTACGGTAGAGCGTGCGATGGTGTACAACCCGGAAACGATGAAGAATGAGGTCAATGATTATGATAATTCCCTTCTGATTCTGCTCTTCGGTGTCATCAGTCTGAGTTTCCTCATTGTGGGAATCCTGCTTTGGATGGCAAACGTGAGAAATACATACCGCTTACAGCTTCGCGCTGAAGCGGGAAAGCATATCAATACATTTAAGGAAGACTGCAATGAGATGCTGAATGATAAGTTCCATTTTACGTTGCTGGCGCTTCCGGTTCTGGGTGTGATTATCTTTAATATCATGCCGTTGGTCGTTATGATCTGCATTGCATTTACGAACTATGATAAGAGTCATATGCCGCCAAATGCATTGTTTACCTGGGTGGGACTGGCAAACTTTAAGTCCCTGTTTACCACGAGCATTACCTCCACATTCGGATATACATTCTGGAGAATTCTGGGATGGACGCTGCTCTGGGCAGTGCTTGCCACATTTACGACCTATTTTGGGGGAATTATTCTCGCCCTTCTGATCAACAACAAGAACACAAAATTAAAAAAGATGTGGAGAACGCTTTTTGTTGCAGCTATTTCCGTTCCACAGTTTGTAACATTGCTGTTGCTGCGTAACTTTTTCGCAAATACAGGAATTGTCAACTCATTCTGTAAGAACATCGGTCTGGTTGATCTGCTACAGAATCTTGGCTGGATCAAAGCAAATTATATTCCGTTTCTGACCGACCCGGTCTGGGCGAAAATCACGATCGTTGTCATCAATATCTGGGTAGGTGTTCCTTATTTGATGCTGATTGCAACCGGTGTACTTATGAACATTCCGGAAGAGTTAAAAGAGAGTGCGAAGATTGACGGAGCAAACTCGTTCCAGATTTTCCGAAAGATCACAATGCCGTATATGCTGTTTATCACAGGACCTTACCTCGTAACACAGTTTACGGCAAACATCAATAACTTTAATGTAATTTACCTGCTGACACAGGATATTTATACAACGACCAATCAGAAACTGGCGGCTTCCTGGGGTAAGGAGATTGATCTTCTGGTTACCTGGCTGTATCGTCTGACCAGTGAGCAGTACAACTATAAGATGGCATCCGTCATCGGTATCTGCGTCTTTGTCGTATGTGCAGTCATTACATTATTTGCCTTTAACTTCCTGATTAAAGGAGATAAGGAGGATACATTCAGATGATGGGAAAGAGAAAAATTGTTAATTCCGTTTTGCTTCACGTAGTGCTTGCTGTGCTTGCAGTGATCTGGATCACCCCGATCGTGTGGCTGATTGTAACCTCGTTCAGTGGATATGATGGCATGAACACGAGCCGCTTCTTCCCGGAGACATGGTCGATCCGCAATTATACCCGTATGCTCTTTGAACCGGACACGGTATCACAGTTCCCGATCTGGTTTAAGAATACGTTGGTTATTGCCATTTTTGTATGTCTGATTTCAACTTCTTTTGTATTGATGGTCAGCTATGCAATGAGCTGCATGCGTTTCAAAGGAAGAAAAGCTCTCATGAATATCGCAGTTATGCTACAGCTGTTCCCGGGCTTTTTGTCCATGATCGCTATTTACTTTATTTTGAAGTCCGTCAACTTAACCAACAGCCATATCGGTATGATTCTGGTGTACTCCGGTGCATCCGGACTAGGTTACCTTGTGGCGAAGGGATTCTTTGATACGATTCCGACATCCCTGCGTGAGGCTGCGTATCTGGAGGGTGCTTCCGAGGCAAGAACATTCTTCACGATCGTGCTTCCGCTTTCCAGACCGATCATTGTGTATACTGTTATCAGTTCTTTTCTGGTACCGTGGACAGATTTCGTTTTTGCGAAGATCATCTTAAACTCCGGTATCTCGACAGACTGGACCGTTGCGATCGGACTTTACAACATGCTGAATCGTACTCTGATCCCGACATACTTCTCGAGATTCTGCGCGGGCGGCGTTATGGTCGGTATCCCGATCGGTATCCTGTTCGTTATCATGCAGAAGTTCTATGTGGAAGGAATTACCGGTGGTTCGGTGAAGGGATAAATAGCGAAGGGAAATACTATTGCAGACATTGCAGCATTGGCTGCAATGTCTGAGTATTTCCAGCTTCGCATTAGAAGAATGCAGAAGCGGCATTCTTCCATGAAGTTTTAATCTGAGGCAAAGGCTGCAATGCCTGAGTATTTCCAGCTTCGCATTAGAAGAATGCAAAAACAGCATTTTTCAGAGTGCTTCTAGTCAGAGGGTAATACAGGCTTTTTGGTAGGCGGGTGAGGATGCACCAGGCATCTTTTCCATAAAAATGAAAGAAATATAGAAATTGAGGAGGAAGAAAATGGATCAATTTATTTTAAATCTGATTCACAGACCAGAGATGGTTCCGGAATATTCCGCAACTGTCACAGGACAGGGAAAGGAAGAGGACATCGGAGATAAGGCTCTTTTGACAGAATCTCTGGATATTTTCAAGACACAGCAGAGACTTGCACATGAGAATGGATTAAAAGTAACCATTCAGATGACATACGCATCTCTTTTCAATGACGAGGCAGTGGAGATTGCGAAGCATGACCACGACGTATACGGAGACGAGATCGCATTATCCTTGCTCGGACTTCCGTGTGAGGAGTTCCGTGAGAAATACAAGACCAAGGATTTCTGTATCTGGATGTTCTCCATGGAGGACAAGAAAGCCATCGTCAACGATGTGTTTGAGAAGTTCCATGACAGATTCGGATTCTATCCGGAGTCAACCGGTTCCTACTACATGGATGCCGATCTGACTAACTATATCAAGGCAGCTTATCCGACCGTAAAGTGTGCGGTTGCCACCTGCTGGGAGGAAGGCCCGAAAGCTTACCATACCTGCAACAACTCCTGGTACACCTTATTCGACGGCGGCCCATGGGCACCGTGGATTCCGTCCAAGCAGAATACACATGCGCCGGCAGCCAATGCGGCTGAGGACAGCGGTATCGTTGCAATCCCGCATCTGTCCCGCGACCTGATCGCATGCTATGATGGTAACGGTTCCAACTTCGGAACGCATCCGCAGAATGTACTTCGTGGAATGATCTATGATACAAAGACCTGGGAGTACCCGTATCTGTACAACCTGATCGATCAGTATCGTTCGTTAGGAAAATACAACAACGGCTATGCATACAACATGATGTTTGTAGGACCGGGCTGGATGAACAAGATGGGACGCTGGGAGCAGCCGTATGAGCTTCTCTACAAGTCTTACAGCGACGGCTGTGCATATTACGGCAAGCTGAAAAAAGAGGGCAAGTTAGTCGATATGACAATGTCCGAGTTCGCAGATTACTACCGCGAGAAGAAGGGTGTGGATGCCGGCAACTACAATGAGCCGGAGTGTGCACTCTGGAGAGATATCCTTTACGGATCAGACAAGCAGCTGTTCTGGTACTGCGACCCGTACATGAGAGCCTGCGTCAATATGGATCAGGGCGGCGCAATCGTTGACCTTCGTCCGTATGCAGCGAAGCTGGAGTGGCCGGTTGGTATCGGCACAAAGCATGTGCAGGATGCCTCTTATCCGTTCCTGATTCAGGAGAAGTACCGTGCAGGTTACTTCACACATTACGCAGGAGAGGGAACTGTAAGAAGTGCAAAGCTTTCCTATAAGGGTGAGGAAGTGGATCTCTGTCTCTGCCCGACACACGCACATTTTTCACAGGAGGGAAAGACAAGAATCCTGACACTGGATCCGGTAACGATCGAGTTTCGTGATCTGACTGTAAAGCTTCAGACAAAAGAGTACTTTGAGGAAGGCTCCTCCAACATCAAGATCGAGCGTACCATCCTTGAGATGAGTGACCCGAGTGCAGAGGTTACCTTAAACGAGTATATGGTTGCATGCTACGGCACAACCGAGTATTCCGAGGATATGTCCCATATCACCTTAAAGATCGACGGACCGGAAGAGAAGACGATCCATTATGAGTATAAGTGCCGCGAGGAGGGGGTCAAGGGTGCGACAGAAGTAAGCGCCGTGATTCCGGAGATCGAGACACGCGTATCCATGACTGCATCCAACGCAGACGCGGAGGGATATGTAAAAGAGGGATATGCATTCTCACCGATGTTTACCCTGGGATACAGAAAAACAATCTCAGATAAGGAGGTATTTGCAACATGGCTCAACTTGGCAAAGGCAAATTAAATTATAGATGCCCGTCCTGCTTTTTAAGAGATCTGGACATTGATATGTTTTACAATAAGGAAACAGGTATTTACAGCTGTATCCGCTGTCAGTACAGAGGAACAGAAGAAGATGTCCTGGAAAAAAATGAAATGATCCGCTTCCGCTATAAGGCAATGCACCAGCGGTTCGACAAGTTCGACTTTGATTAAGCTACGAGCAGTGTAGAGAAAGCCGGCTGCGGCAGAAGAAAATTTATTTTCTTTCAGACGCAGCCGGTTTTGTCTATAGGGCGAGCGCCCACAGCGAGAAGGAGCGGAGTGGAATCGAGCTGTCACGGCGAGTAGCTTTACGCTGCCACAGCGGGGAGAAAATGGAGTAATTATGGGGAAAAAGAAGAAAGATACCATCGAGCTTCGGTTCTATGAGATACCGCAAAATGAATATGTTCTGGCACTTCTTGGAGAAAACTGGATCCGGGATTATGGTCATGATGAGGTACATCTTCATTTTCACAATCTGATGGAGATCGGAGTGTGCAGAAACGGTACGGGGAAATTGATTCTGGACGAAGAACAGCGCCCCTATCAGCCTGCTATGGTAAGTATTATACCGAACAATTATCCTCATGTGACGATCAGCAATACAAAAGAAGGACCAAGCTACTGGGAATATCTGTTTTTTGATCCGGCGCAGATTATTGCGGAAATGTATCCGAAGAACGAGCTGTTCTGCCGGGAACTGATCCGGAAAGTCAACCGGAGAGCGCTGTTTCTCCATGAATGGGAGAATCACAATCTCGCGTTTCTTGTCCGGCAGGTCATGGAGGAGATGCGGGAACGGCGCAGCCATTATACGGACAGCGTGAGAGGTCTGTTGTATTCTCTTGTGATAGAGATTATCCGGCTGAATGAGGAGCAGGAGGCAAAGCAGGAAGTGCAGGGTGTGGAAATGCAGAAACATTCGGGAGTGACGCAGATTGCGGCGGCACTCGACTATGTGCGCATGGAATATATGCACATGATCCGGGTGGAGGAGCTGGCGCAGGAATGTCATATGAGTGAGACGCATTTCAGAAGGCTGTTTGAGTCCTGTATGAACATGTCTCCGGTGGATTACATCAATCTTGTCCGGATTCAGAAGGCATGCGATCTGTTGAAAAAGACGACGGATTCGATGGACATTGTGGCACAGAAGGTAGGCTTTACGACAACATCCACATTTAACCGGAATTTTAAAAAGTTTTTAAACACATCCCCCTATCAGTGGAAAATCAATCCGGAAAATTACGAGACAAAGCTTTTAAATTACAATATTTCCGCGCGAAAAGGATGGTAATAAATAATGGTGGAAAATGCGCGTTTTGTGCCGAAAAATAAGTACAAAATGCGCATTTTTTCGCTATAATGAACTTAACAAACGCAATAACAGCAATCATAAATTGGGGGATGAACAGTATGGGAGAATTTTTGTTTGAGAGATTAAGTGATCCGGAATATTACGAGGAGAACCGCGTGGCGGCGCACTCCGACCATGTGGCGTACCGGAACTGGAATGAGGCGGACGTGTGGCTGGATCCGCTCGGAAGAAAGAGCAGTTTCCGCCTGTTTTTAGACGGATCATGGAAATTCCACTATGCGAGAAACTATGAGCAGACGATCCATGGATTTGAAAAGCCGGAATACGACTGCAGGGGATGGGATGACATCCGCGTGCCGGCACATATCCAGATGGAAGGCTATGACAGTCCGCAATATGCGAACACGCAGTATCCGTGGGATGGAAGGGAAGACGTCTGGACGGACGAGATGCCGACGAAGTTCAATCCGGTCGCAAGTTATGTGAAATATTTCACATTGCCGGAGTCCTTTTTGGGAGAGCGTGTGTTTATCTCGTTCCAGGGAGCGGAGAGCGGCATGGCACTCTGGTTGAACGGAGCATATGTCGGATACAGTGAGGACTCTTTTACACCGTCCGAATTTGAACTGACGCCTTACCTTAAGGAAGGGGAGAATAAGCTGGCGGTGCAGGTCTTCAAGTGGACGATCGGAAGCTGGTGCGAAGATCAGGATTTCTTCCGGTTTTCCGGTATTTTCCGCAGCGTCTATCTCTACATGATTCCGAAGACGCATCTCTGCGACATTAAGATCCGTCCACAGGTGGCGGAGAATCTGTCCTGCGGTACGCTGGAACTGGATCTTTGCTCCTGCGGCAGCGGAAGTGTGCGCATGCGGCTTGTGGAGCGCGGAAGGCTTGATCTGGCGGAGAGCCGCTATGAGACACCGGAGGGCACGGAGGTGTTTGCTCTGGAGGAGAAGATTGACGGAGTCCTGCATGTCTCGCGGGAAGTGGCGGATGTGAAGCTGTGGAGTGCAGAGGAACCGTATCTGTATGAACTTCGGATGGAAGTGTATGATGCGGCAGGGACGTTGCAGGAAGTCGTCGCGTCGAAGATCGGCTTCCGCCGGTTCGAGATGAAGGACGGACTGATGCTTTTAAACGGAAAGCGGATTGTGTTTAAGGGCGTGAACCGCCACGAATTCAGTTCCCTGACCGGACGTGTGGTGAGCATGGAGGAGACGCTCACCGATGTCGTGACCATGAAGCAGAACAATATCAATTCCATCCGTACGTGCCATTATCCGGACAATATCGGACTGTATGAGCTCTGCGACATCTACGGACTCTACATGATTGCAGAGAATAATATGGAGTCGCACGGAAGCTGGGATGCGGCGGCGATGCGTAAGATTGCCGATCCGCAGACGATTGTGCCGGGGGATAATCCGAAGTGGGAGGCAAGAATGCTCGACCGCGTGAATTCCTGCTACCAGCGGGATAAGAACCATCCGGCGGTCTTAATCTGGTCCTGCGGCAATGAGTCCTACGGCGGAAGTGTGATTTATCAGATGTCCGAGAAGTTCAGAGAACTGGATCCCGACCGCCTGGTTCACTACGAGGGAGTCTATAACGACAGACGCTACAACGGAAGCAGCGATATGGAAAGCCAGATGTACCCGCCGGTAGAGCGGATTGTGAAAAATCTGGCAGAGCAGAAAGAGAAGCCGTTTATCTGCTGTGAGTACACGCACGCGATGGGCAATTCCTGCGGCGCGATGCACAAGTACACCGATCTGACCGACACGGAGCCGCGCTATCAGGGCGGATTTATCTGGGATTACATCGATCAGTCCATCACGAAAAAGGACCGCTACGGGAAGGAATTTCAGGCGTACGGCGGTGACTTCTTAGAGCGGCCGACGGACTATAATTTCAGCGGCAACGGCATCTGCTATGCAAAGGGGCGCGCCGAGTCACCGAAGATGCAGGAAGTAAAATTCAATTACCAGAACATCAGCGTATCCTTTACCGAAGATGGTTTTACGGTAAAAAATAAAAACCTGTTTACCGATACAGCAGAGTATGACTGCATCCTTCTGCTGGAGAAGAACGGCGTGGCGGCAGGCCGCAGAAAAATAGCGCTGTCTGTGGCACCGCTCTTAGAAAAGACGTTTGTTCTGGCGGAACTGGAGGGCTGCATGGCTCTTGCCGATGAACTGGAACATGCGGGAAAGGAAGCCGGGGCGGAATACGCACTGACCGTATCGTTTGTACTGCGCGAAGAACTGCTCTGGGCAAAGCCGGGGCATGAGATCGCATTCGGACAGAAGATTTTTGTGGCAAAATCACCTGCAAACGGTGGGACAATCGGCGATGCCGCGGCAGAATATGAAGGAAAGTGCGTGACGAACCGTAAGGCGGGACTTCAGATCATCCGCGGAAAGTGGAATCTGGGGGTGAAGGGTGAGAATTTTGACGTACTGTTTTCCTACAACAGCTGCGGACTGGTGTCCTACCGCTACATGGGAAAAGAGCTGATTGAGAAGATACCGATGCCGAATTTCTGGCGTGCGCCGATTGACAATGACTGCGGAAGCCGCATGCAGGGGCGGATGGCGCAGTGGAAGATCGCGAGTATGTATGCCGGCATGAGCAGCAAGGGCATGTTCGATTATGAGGAACCGGTTGTGAGAGAGGAGAAAGACAGCGTCTCCATCACATATACCTACCTGCTTCCGACCACGCCGCAGGCAAAATGCCGCGTGACCTACACCGTGACGCCGGATGCGTATGTGCAGACCGAGCTGACCTATGACCCGGTGGAGGAGCTGGGCGATATGCCGGAGTTCGGAATGCTCTTTAAGCTGAATGCGGATTACGACAGACTGGAGTGGTACGGACTTGGACCGCAGGAGACGTATGCGGACCGTAGATGCGGCGCGAAGCTCGGTGTATATAAGAACCGCGTGGCGGATAATATGGCGCAGTATCTGGTACCGCAGGAGTGCGGCAACAAAGTAGGCGTGCGTTACGCGAAGGTGACGGATGCGAGGGGAAGAGGCATGCTCTTTACCGGGGATGAACTGTCGTTTTCCGCACTGCCTTACACACCGCATGAACTGGAAAATGCAATGCATGCATATGAACTGCCGGAAGTCCATTATACGGTTGTGCGTGTAGCGCTGGCACAGATGGGAGTCGGCGGAGACGACAGCTGGGGAGCGCCGGTTCATCCGGAATATCACATTGATGTGACAAAGCCGTTAACACTGCGGTTCGGTTTCCGTGGAATATAAAAAAACAGAAAGGAGAGAGCGGGCATGGAATGAGATCTGTGCTCGTGAAGAGGCATATGAAGTTTGTAAAAGGAATGGATCTGTCCACACTGCTCGAACTGGAGCGGTGTGGTGCAAAGTATTACGATAACGGGGAGGAGCGGGATCTCCTTGCGATCATGAAGAGCTATGACGTTGATACCATCCGTATCCGTCTGTGGAATGATCCGTGGTCGGAGACCGGCGAATCTTACGGCGCAGGGGAGAATGATTTGAAAACTTCTCTTGAGATTGCAAAGCGTGTGACGGCGGCAGGGTTCGGCGTGCTTCTCAATTTTCACTATAGCGATTTCTGGGCAGACCCGGGCAAACAGATCAAGCCGAAGGCATGGGCAGATTACGGTGTGAAGGAGCTGGAGCAGGCGGTCTATGATTACACCCTGGAATCCATGCAGACATTCCTGGATGCCGGCGTCAATATTACCATGGTGCAGGTGGGAAATGAACTTTCCAACGGTCTGCTCTGGCCGGAGGGAAAAGTCCCGAACTATGACAATATTGCGACGTTCGTCAATGCGGGAATTCGTGCGGTGCGGAAAGCGGATGCGGCGATTCCGGTGATGATTCATCTGGATAACGGCGGAAACAATGCACTGTACCGCGAGTGGTTCGACAATTTTACAAAGCGGGGGGAGGATTTCGAGATTATCGGACTTTCCTATTATCCGTTCTGGCACGGATCACTGCAGATGTTAAACGACAACATGAATGACATTGCAGAGCGCTACGGCAAGGATCTGGTGATTGCCGAGGTTTCCATGGGCTATACGATGGAAGACTACAAGAATTACGAGAAGCTTTCCGATGAAGAGCGCAAGGGATATGCGACCAGACCGGCGCTTGTGGAGAAGATCGAATATCCGATGACAAAGCAGGGGCAGTACGATTTCATGGAGGATTTCTTGAACCGTATCAGCCACATCAAAGGCGGAAAAGGAAAGGGATTCTTCTACTGGGAGCCGGCATGGATTCCGGTACCGGGCTCCGGCTGGGCAACACCGGCATCCTTAAAATACATGAACGATCCGGGACCATGTGGAAACGAGTGGGCAAATCAGGCGCTGTTTGACTACGATGGCAACGCACTGCCGACACTTTCACTGATCCGTGATTTTAAACCGGAAGTATAAAAAAACGGGGCTGCCGCATGAAACGGGTAGCCCCGTTTTGATGTGATAAGTGATAGGATAAGAAGATCATGCCCTTCGATTTCTGATGGAATGCATCTGGAAATTCGGATCAAAAAATGTGAAAACGTTCTTGACAAATGGGTTAGGTAAGACTAACATATTTATATGAATGATTTATAAAAATATTCATAGCGAGGATGGAGCATGCCGACACACATTTTTACGGACGAAGAGAAAGAGAACTTGAGAGAGCAGATGCTGGAGGCGGGATTCCCTCTGCTGAAGCAGTACGGGATGACGCATACATCGGTGGCGAAGATCACGCAAGCCGCCGGGATCGCGGTCGGAACCTTCTACAGCTTCTGGAAGAACAAGGAAGCGTACATGGCGGATCTGATCGGGTATCACAGAAGGAAGCTGATGCCAGTGCTGATCGGAGAGGATGCCCTGACGGGTAAGAAAAAGCTGGGGCGGGAGGATGCACGCCGGTATTTATACGCGGTCATCGATGAGAAGATCAGCATTTATCCGCACATGACGCTGGAGGATGAGGCAAAGCTTTTTTCCGGGACAAAGGCATTTGTTCCGGATCTGGAAAAGGAGAGCGCGATCACGGCGGGGCTGTTAAGCTATCTGGAACATGTGCGGGCCGACGTCAATCCGGGGCTTGTCGCCAACTTGTGCAAGGTGCTGATCATAACGGTCGAATCGCGGGCGGAACTGCATGAGGCGGTGTACGAGGAGACATTGCGCGTACAAATCGAGACGATTCTTGATCTGATTTTTGAAGCCTGAGCGGGAGCAGGAGGAAAGGAGCAGTATATGGAAAAAATCAAAGAGACACAAAAGGGATTTTATGGCTGTTACTGGCCGCTGGAGGGAAGTACCTGTGCGATCATTGCCATGCTGGGGGATGACTGCGAGGATTACATGGCGAAGATGGCGGTAAAGTGGATGCAGAAAAAATATGGCGTTAGCATGCTCACATTAAGCCCCGGGCATAAGGACTACAGCCACCATAACCTGCCGGTAGAGCGGATCGGAGCTGCGATTACATATCTAAAGGAGCGCGGTATCAAAAAGATTGCAATCGCCGGCGCATCTACGACGGGAATGTATGCGCTGATTGCAGCGTCCTATTACCCGGAGATTACGCTGACGATCGCCATGACGCCGGCAGATTTCGTGATGGAGGGATTTTATCAGGGAAAACGCGACGGACAGACGGAATGGCCGGGGGAGGGCGAGTCGAGCGTCTCTTGGCAGGGAAAGCCGCTGCCGTATCTGCCGTATGCATACCGCCATCCGGAATACGGCAGGAAGATAAAAGAGGAGGCGAAGCGCGGCAAAGATATGATCGCATCGCTCGATATTTTCCGGGATTCAGAGGCGGCGCATCCGATTCGGGAGGAGGAATATATCAAGGTTGAGCGGATCAAAGGAAAACTTCTGTTGATTGGTGCCAAGGATGACGTTTTGTGGGACACGGTAAAATATATCCGCCGGATGGAGGCAAGACTGGCGGCGAGAGAGCATACCTGCGAGGTGGAAAGCGGTATCTACGAGCATGCCACACATTTCGTGTTCCCGGAGGGAATGGTGAAGACCATGCTGCCTGTCGGAGGCGACCTGATTACAAGAGTGTTTGCCGCGGGAAGAAAATATCCGAAGGAGTGCAAGGCGGCGCGTGTGGATATTGAGCGCCGGATCACCGGAGTAATCAACGAGTGGATGAGGGAGGAAAAATAGCGATGCCTATGCGGATCTGCTGGAGAATAAAGGATCGTACGCGATGCTGGGCGGACAGTATGAATACGGATTCAACACCTACCAGTCGGATGGTAATCCTTACGGTGGGGATGCCGTTTTTGATGTGAGCTTCGGGGCAGTCTTCCGGAATGCACATGAGCCTGCCGGTGAGGGCGGAAACGATTCTTGCGGCATTTGTATTCGTGCTTGTGGTATATATTCTGGCGTTGACCCTGCCCGGAAGGAAAATACGCCGCGTGAATATGGCGGAGAGCTTAAAGAATGTGGAAGAGTAGGAGAATTTAAAACAGCCACAAAACAGCCCGCAAAAAACACTTGACTTGGAGTAAACTCCAGGGCTTACACTGTCTTCATCAGAAAGGAGACAGATGATGGCGAAATTAGTTGCATTTTATTCAAGAGCAGATGAAAATTATTTTGGCGGAACGAAGAAATATATCTCGGAGGGCAACACGAAAAAGGCTGCCGAAAAAATCGCGGAGCTGACTGGTGCAGACCTGTTTGAGATTGCGCAGGAGGTGCCGTATGCGGCGGATTATGATACCTGCATTGCCGAGGCAAAGCGCGATCTGAAGGCGAAGGCGAGACCGAAGGTGAAGAATCTGCCGGAGTCGCTTGACGCATATGATGAGATTTATCTGGGTTATCCGAATTACTGGGGAACGATGCCGATGGCAGTATATACATTTCTGGAAGCATATGATTTTTCAGGCAAGACGATCCATCCGTTCTGCACGCATGAGGGAAGCGGTCTCTCCGGCACGGTAGCAGATATTGAGAAGACGGCAGCGGGAGCTGTGGTAACGCAGGGACTGGCAATCCACGGAAGCGAAGTCGATCATGCAGGAACAATGATCGAGAGGTGGGTGTGAGCATGGAAGAAAAAAGCGGATATGTATACGAACTGATGAATCAGGGCGGTCCCACGGACACCAGAGAGCCATATTTTAAGGAGGCTGTGGATGAGATGATGCGCGCCAGAACACTGTGTGCCAGAGCAAATGCCACACTGCCCGATGATCCGTCCTACATGCAGTATCTGGAGGAACTGTTTGGGCGAAGCCTCAGTGATGTCCGGATACTCACACCGTTTATCTGCGACTTTGGTAATCGTGTAACATTTGGAAAAGGCGTATTTATCAATCATTCGGCAATTCTGTCCGCATCGGGTGGAATTGTGTTCGAGGACGGTGTCATGGTTGCGCCGGGTGTGCGTATTGCGACGATCAATCATGATATGAACGAGCGGCATACCAGATACACTTATGGCAGGGTTCTGATCAAAAAGAATGCCTGGATCGGTATGAATGTGACCATCTGCCCCGGAGTGACAATCGGAGCATATGCAGTCGTCGGAGCGGGAGCAGTCGTCACAAAAGATGTTCCGGATTATGCCGTTGTGGGCGGTGTTCCGGCAAAGGTGATCCGTTATCAAGATCCGGCAGAGCAGAAAGAGTAATCAAATGCCGGCTAGCGCACTTCCTCCCAGAAGGAGACTGCTTCCTTAAGCCAGCCCTCGACTTCCAGTCCGATGCCGAGACCGAAACCGTGATCTCCGGTTTTGCCGAATTTGGTTTTGTGAGGAATGCCGAGCTTTTCACAGGTCTCTGCAACCGTCAGGCTGTTGGAAAACGGTGCGGTGTGGTCGTCCTCGTTTGCTGTCAGGTAGACCGGAGGGTACGATGCATCCATGTGGCTTGTAAGGTCAAACGGTTCGACGGCTTCCGGTGTGATCTCCGGTCCTGCCACGCGGCGCAGAAACGCGGCAGCCCCGTCGTGCACCGGATGACCTGCCGGGAATGCAGTGTAGCCTGCATAGAAATCCTTCATGCGGACTGCGGTGTAGGCAAGAAAAATCATTTCCGGCTTTGGAACGCCTGCGCTCTTCCAGCCGAAATTGGTGGAGCCGATCTCACCTGCCAGAGTGGCTCCGGCGGAGAAGCCGCCGATCATGTAGTGACCCGCCTGCACTTCAAATTCGTCGGCACGCGCCTCGATCTGCCTTATGCAGGCGTACATATCTTCGATGGCTTTGGCGACGACGGCGTCCTGCTTTGTGCGGTAGAAAAGGACAAAGGCGGTGTAACCCATCTCGTTTAGGGCGGCGGCAATCGCCATTCCTTCGACCAGTCCCCACTGGCGGTTAAAGGCACCGCCCGGGATGATGATGGCATACGGACGACCGGCAACCGGCCCCGGGAAATGCAGGAAGGCAGGAGACTCCTTGTCCCACTCACTCATGCGTTCCTCCTCGGAATAGAGCGGATAGAGATAGTTTTTTCCGGTGGAGGCGAGTTCCTCCATGCGGTGTAAGGTTGGCACGAAGCCGACTTTTTTAAACCCGTAGCTTGCTAACAGTGCATTCCAGTGATCCGGTGTCATATCGGTAAAAATGTGGGTGCCGAAGTCCCCGTAGACTTTGCTTTTGACCAGATCACCGATGGTCATCTCTGGTGTGATATCATGATACTTCATAATGAAAACCTCCTTTACGAGTCTTGCTGTGTCGTGGCTCACTGTTTTCTTCGATCCATTTCTACAACTATGGCGGAATATGTATAGGCAATAGTTACAAAAACTGTAGCTGATTATAATAAAAATTGTAAAAATTATCTACAAAAATGAGAAAAAATAGCAGGATATGTAAAAAAACAGACGTTATTAAGCAAAAACGGTGTGGTTTCGCTATTCCTATTTTGGTACCATAACTGCAAAGACAAGAATGGATAGGGGGAAAAGCAATGGCATTGATGGAGACACACTATTACAGCTCGTCCCTGGGGAGCAATATTACGCTGAACGTGTTCGTTCCAACGCCGGGCAGCAGTGAGCAGATCACACAGATGGGACACAGCGCGAAGTACGATTACGAGAACGGGCTTCCGGTGCTGTATCTGCTGCACGGAGCGTACGGCGACGCATTTTCCTGGGTGCGCTACAGCAATATTGACCGCTATGCGCAGGACCGGGGGATTGTGGTTGTCATGGCATCCGCGGAAAATTCTTTTTATCAGGATCTTCGGAGCGGGAAAAAGTACAAGACCTTCTTTACGGAGGAACTGCCGCTCTTCATCCGCAATGTATTTCCGGTGAGCAGGGAGCGGGAGAAGACGTTTATCGCCGGTTTTTCCATGGGAGGTTACGGCGCGTGGTATCTGGCACTGTCCAGACCGGAGCTGTACGCGAAGGCGGCGAGTATGTCCGGCGCGCTGGACATTGCGGGACTGTATCAGGCGGCGGCAGCCGGGAACAACGACAACAATCCGTTTCATTGGGAGGATTGCTTTGGGGATCCGGACAAACTTGCCGGGAGCGATTATGATCTGTTTACGCTCTATGACAGGGATGTAAAGAACGGCTGTGTGCCGAAGCTGTATCAGGCAGTCGGGCGCGATGACTTTTTGTATCCGTCGAATGTGTATGTCAGAAAGCTGCTGGAACAGAAACAGGCAGATCTGACCTACGAGGAGGACAAAGGCGGTCATGACTGGAATTTCTGGGACCAGTATATCCAGCATATTTTAGACTGGATGCTGCATGATTAGAAGAAGGAGAGGGAGTACAATGCGAAAAGAAAATCCGGCAGATATTGCCATATTTGAAGAAAATGCAAAGCGCCCGTTCGGCATGAGGGATAAGATCGGATATGCGGCGGGAGATTTTGCAAATGATCTCACTTTTGTGATTGCCGCGCTGTTTATGATGAAGTTCTACACCGACATCATGGGTGTCAGCGCCGCGCTCGTCGGAACGCTGATGATGGTTGCCAAGGTAGTGGATGCGTTCACGGACGTTGCCATGGGGCAGGTGGTCGACCGCAGTCCGTACACGGCGAAAGGAAAATTTGCACCGTGGATCCGCCGTTTTGCCGGACCGGTCGCCGTGGCTTCGTTTTTGATCTTCGCGCCGTATTTTGCCGATATGCCGATGGGATTTAAGGTATTCTGGATGTTTTTTACCTACATTCTCTGGGGTTCCGTGTGCTACACCGGCGTGAACATTCCTTACGGTTCCATGGCGTCTGCGATGAGCGATAAGCCGGAGGAGCGGACGATGCTCTCAAACTGGAGAACCATCGGTGCCACCGTGGCGCAGATCGTGATTGCGGTGATCCTTCCGATGGTTGTGTACACAACGGATGCCGAGGGACACAAGGTGCTCGGGGGCACGCAGACGATGATCGCATCTGCCGTATGCTCCGTTCTGGCAGTCGTTGTCTATATGATCTGCTACCATCTGACCACCGAGCGTGTGAAGATGCAGAGTGCAGAGGGGCAGAAAGACGTATTTGAGCTTTTCAAAGTATTATTTACAAACCGTGCATTCGTGGGAATTGTCATCTCCGCGCTGATCTTTTTGCTGGTACAGATGACACTGTCCGGAATGAACAACTATATTTACCCGAACTACTTCAACAGCGCGGCGGCAATCTCCGTCAGCAGCCTTCTGGCATGTGTTGTGGTACTGGTTCTCTCCACATTTGTGACCAAGCTTTCGGATAAGATCGGTAAGAAAGAGCTGTCCGCAGCCGGTGCGTTTATCGGCGCGGCGGCACTGTTTGTGGGATACATCGTACATACAAAGAGTGTGGTGGTCTTCATCTGCATCTATCTGTTTGCTTACATCGGACTGGCATTTTTCAACCTGATGTGCTGGGCAATGATCATCGATGTCATCGATGACATTGAGGTGAAAAAAGGAATCCGCAGCGACGGTACGGTTTATTCCGTCTATTCCTTCGCAAGAAAGCTCGGACAGGCGGCAGCCAACGGTCTGACCGGACTGCTTCTCACCATAGTGGGATACAGCTCCGCAACCGCATTTGACGAGGACGTCGTAAACGGAATCTACAACGTGACGACTCTTTTCCCGGCGATCGGATTTGTTCTGCTGGCATGCTCACTGCTCTTTTTGTATCCGCTCTCCAAAAAGAAGGTGCTTTCCAACGTCGCGGAGCTTACAGCGCGCAAAGCAAAGTAAAAACAACAAACGACAGATCGGAAAAACATGCAACTTTGTTGCATGTTTTTTTGATTATGTTGCAGTTTGAAAAAGGTCTATTGCAAAGGAACACAGAGACGTTATAATAGAATTACAACAGGACGGTAACAGAAACCATTCATAGAAAAAATGATGTATAAGGAGGTAACGCATGATCTGGGAACCAGTACTTGCAAAGTTTAAAGAATTATTTGGGGATGAGGGAGAGATCGGAGTTTATTTCGCACCGGGACGTGTGAATATGATCGGTGAGCATACCGATTACAACGGAGGACATGTATTTCCATGTGCGCTCACGATCGGTACCTACGGTGTGGCGAGAAAAAGAGACGACAAGAAGCTTCGCTTTTATTCCATGAATTTTGAAAATCTCGGTGTGCTGGAGTCTTCCGTGGAGGGCTTAAAGCCGGAGAAGGAAGCAGACTGGACGAACTACCCGAAGGGTGTGATGTGGGCGTTCGGCGAGAAGGGCATGAAAGTGGAGTCCGGTATGGATCTCGTGCTGTTCGGCAATATTCCGAACGGTTCCGGACTGTCTTCTTCCGCATCGGTGGAAGTGCTGACCGGATTCATCCTGCGTGATATGTTCGGCTTTGATGTGACGAATCAGGATCTGGCATTGATCGGCCAGTATTCCGAGAACAAGTTCAACGGCGTCAACTGCGGTATCATGGATCAGTTCGCCATTGCGATGGGCAAGGCAGGACATGCGATTTTCCTGGATACGGCGACCTTAAAGTATGAGTATGCGCCGATCAGGCTCGAGAATGCGAAGATTGTGATCTCCTGCAGCAACAAAAAGCGCGGACTCGGCGATTCCAAATACAACGAGAGACGCAGCGAGTGTGAGACGGCACTTGCAGAGTTACAGAAAGTGGTAAAGATTGATGCCCTCGGCGATCTGACAGAAGCGCAGTTTGAGCAGTATCAGGATGCGATCACAAGTCCGGTGTGTAGAAAGCGTGCAAAACATGCCGTATATGAGAACCAGAGAACGATCAAGGCGGTGGAGGCACTGCAGAACAACGATGTCGCGCTGTTCGGAAAGCTGATGAATGACTCCCACGTATCTTTGCGTGATGATTACGAGGTAACGGGAATCGAGCTGGATACCCTGGTTGAGGAAGCATGGAAGATTGACGGTGTGATCGGTTCCCGCATGACGGGTGCGGGCTTTGGCGGATGCACGGTCAGCATCGTGAAAGATGACGCGGTGGATGCGTTTATCGAGAAGGTCGGAACCGCCTATAAGAACAAGATTGGCTATGCCGCAGATTTCTATGTCGTAGAGATCGGTGACGGCCCGGTAAAATTGGCGTAGTGACAGAGTATATTTAGAAACGAGGTTGGATCATGATACAGGAAAGAATATTGGAACTGACAGAATACGGACTGGTGACGGGACTCATAGAGCCGCAGGATAAGCGGTTTACGATCAACCGTCTGCTGGAGCTGTTTCACATTGACGAACTGGAGGATGAAGTCACGGCGGCTTATGAGAAGCGCACGCCGATGACGCAGGAGAGCGCCGAGGAGGCACTGCCGCAGATCCTTGCAGAGATGCTCGATTACGCGGCGGAGCAGATGCTGATTCCGGACAATACGATTACATACCGCGATCTGTTTGACACAAAGATCATGAGCATGCTGGTTCCAAGACCGAGCGAGGTGGTTCGCCGTTTCTATGATCTTTATGAGAAGGAGTCTCCGCAGGCGGCGACGGATTATTTTTACAAGCTGTCCAGAGACACGGACTATATCCGCAGATACCGCGTGAAGAAGGATCTGAAATGGACGGCGGACACAGAGTTTGGAACGCTGGATATCACGATCAACCTGTCGAAGCCGGAGAAGGACCCGAAGGCGATTGCGGCGGCGAAGTTAGCAAAGCAGAGCGGCTATCCGAAATGCCTTCTGTGCAAGGAAAACGAGGGATACGCAGGACGCATCAACCATCCGGCGAGACAGAACCACCGCATCATTCCGGTGACCATCAACCAGAGCGACTGGTTTTTCCAGTATTCTCCGTACGTTTACTACAACGAGCACTGCATTGTGTTCAACGCAAACCACACACCGATGAAGATCGAGCGCGCTACCTTCGGAAAGCTGCTTGATTTCGTGCAGCAGTTCCCGCACTATTTTGTCGGTTCCAATGCCGATCTGCCGATCGTCGGAGGATCCATCTTAAGCCACGATCATTTCCAGGGCGGTCATTATGAGTTCGCCATGGCAAAGGCACCGGTGGAGCGCGAGATCACATTCAAAGGATATGAGGATGTAAAGGCAGGGATTGTAAAATGGCCGATGTCTGTCATCCGTATCAGCGCTACGGACAAGGATCGTCTGATCGATCTGGCAGACAAGATTCTCCTCGCATGGAGAGGCTACACGGATGAGGCGGCATTCGTCTACGCCGAGACAGACGGCGAGCCGCACAATACGATCACACCGATCGCAAGACGGCGCGGCGATGCGTATGAGCTGGATCTGGTGCTGCGCAACAACATTACGACAGAGGAGCATCCGCTCGGTGTATATCATCCGCATGCAAAGCTTCATCATATCAAGAAGGAGAACATCGGTCTGATCGAGGTTATGGGTCTGGCAGTTCTTCCGGCACGCTTAAAGGATGAGATGGCGGATCTGGAGCAGGCGATCTTGGACGGCGCTGACATCCGTGCGGACGAGAAGCTGGCGAAGCATGCAGACTGGGTAGAGGAATTTCTTCCAAAGTACGGCTTTACCGCCGGCAGCGGTCTGGAGGGCGAGATCACACCGGAGAGGTTACATGAGATCGTTCAGACAGAGATCGGTCTGGTATTTAAGGAGGTTCTCACCGACGCAGGAGTCTACAAGTGCACGGAAGAGGGCAGAGCAGCCTTCATGCGCTTTGTGGATACGGTGAACGCATAGAAATAGAGCGAGGAAAAGAACGGATTACGGGACGGGGATTTTTTCCCCGGAAGTTGTCCGTTCTTTTTTTCAATTCCCGATAAATGTGTTATACTTGTGCATGGAGCAAATTTTTGCAAATGACCGTTTACTTTCATGTGGTAATTTGGTAAAGTAAAGGAATGAGAAAACGATGCGGGTCAGACCGCAGAAAAGAGGATAGGTATTATGGTATCAAAGAGAATACAAAAAGCGCTGGAGGGCAATTCGGCAATCCGCGCCATGTTCAATGAGGGCAGGGAGATGGCTGCAAAGTACGGGGAGGAGAATGTGTTTGACTTCTCACTCGGCAATCCGGCAACCCCGGCGCCGAAGGCGTTAAACGATGCAATCCGCGACCTTCTGGATGAGGCGGATGAAAAAGGTGCGGCAGGTTCCCTCGGCATTCACGGATATATGGCGAATGCAGGATATGAGGAAGTGCGCCAGGCGATCGCAGAGAATTTGAACGAACGTTTCGGAACAAAGTTTACGGCGCACAATCTGGTGATGACAGTCGGCGCCGCAGGCGGGCTTAATATCATTTTTAAGACGATTCTCGATCCGGATGATGAGGTCATCGTGTTTGCACCGTTCTTCGGAGAGTATCGCCAGTACGCGGCGAATTTTGATGCAAAGATTGTGATTGTACAGCCGAATCTGGAGACGTTTCAGCCGGATCTTGCCGATCTGGAGTCAAAGATTACCGCGCGGACGAAGGCGCTTATCGTGAATACGCCGAACAACCCGACCGGCGTGATCTACAAGCCGCAGACGATGGAGCAGATCGGAGCCATTTTAGAGAAAAAGCAGGCTGAATTTGGAACCGATATTTACCTGATCTCGGACGAGCCGTACCGGGAACTCGTGTATGACGGGAATAAGGAGGATTTTCTGACAAAATATTACCGCAATACCCTGGTGGGATATTCTTTTTCCAAATCCCTTTCCCTTCCGGGAGAGCGTATCGGTTATGTCGTGGTGCCGGATGAAGCGGCGGACGCCGAAGAGCTGATCCGCGGCATTGAGATCTCAAACCGGACGCTCGGATTTGTCAATGCACCGTCCCTGATTCAGAAAGCCGTGGCGCGCTGCCTTGCGGAGAAGACGGATGTTGCATTTTACGATGAGAACCGAAGCAGACTCTACGAGGGACTGACAAAGCTCGGATTTACCTGCATTAAGCCGGAGGGAGCATTTTATCTGTGGGTGAAGTCGCCGGTGGAAAACGAAGAAGAATTTGTAAACGAGGGAAAGAAATTTAATCTTTTAATGGTAAAGGGAAGTGCTTTCGGCTGTCCGGGGTTTGTGCGTCTCGCATATTGTGTGTCCCATGAGACCGTGGAACATTCCCTGCCTGCATTTGCGAAGCTGGCGGCAGTGTACGGACTGAACAAGTAGGAGGAAAAAGGATGGAGAACTGGGAGTCATATGTGAGAAAAGTGGTGCCGTATGTGCCGGGGGAGCAGCCGCAGGCGGAGCGGATGATCAAGCTGAACACCAACGAGAATCCGTATCCGCCCGCGCCGGGGGTGCAGAGGGCGCTTGCCGGATTTAACCCGGATACGCTGCGCCTGTATCCGGAACCGACCTGTAAGGTGCTTGTGGATGCCATTGCGTCATATTATGGACTGGGCAGCGATCAGGTATTCGTCGGGGTCGGTTCGGATGATGTGCTGGCGATGATTTTTCTGACATTCTTTAATTCCGGAAAGCCGGTTTTCTTCCCGGACATTACGTATTCTTTTTATGATGTGTGGGCAGATATGCTGCGCATTCCGTATGAGACGAAAGCGCTTGATGATGCGTTTGAGATCCGGGTGGAGGATTATTACGGGGAAAACGGCGGAGTGATATTCCCGAACCCGAATGCACCGACCGGCATTCTGATGCCGCTTGATAAGATCGAGGACATCATCGCGCACAACCGCGACGTGATCGTTGTGGTGGACGAGGCGTATATTGATTTTGGAGGGGTGTCGGCGCTGCCGCTGATTGAAAAATATGACAATCTTCTGATCGTGCAGACATTTTCCAAATCGCGTTCCATGGCGGGAATGCGCATCGGATATGCGATGGGAAATGCGAAGCTGATCCGTTATATCAATGACGTGAAGTATTCGTTTAATTCTTATACGATGAACCGGACAGCGCTTGCACTCGGTGTGGAGGCGATCCGTGACCGTGCTTATTTTGAGGAGACCAGAAAAAAGATCATCGAGACGAGAGAGTGGACGAAAAAAGAATTGCGGGCGTTGGGATTTACGTTCGGGGATTCGATGAGCAATTTTATCTTTGCTTCGCACGAGCGCGTGCCGGCAACAGAACTGTTCGAGGCGCTGCGCAGGGAGCATATCTATGTGCGCCATTTTACGAAGGAACGCATCAACAACTACCTGCGTATCAGCATCGGAACGAGAGAAGAGATGGAGACGTTTATTCGGTTCCTGAAGGAATATCTGAAAGAGGCATAGCGGATGCGCGGCCGGCCGTCTGAAGTCTTTGGATGCCGAAGTTAAAGACGACCAGACCGCCAACCGTCATGGCGATGCCGAACAGGAACCAGAAGATGAAGGCAAACGTCGTGTCACCAAACGGGATGAGCCCGGAGAGCACGGTTCCCCAGAAGTTAAACAGCATGTGCAAAAGGAGCGAGTAATAGATGCTGCCGCCGCGGTTGCAGACATAGCCTAAAACAAGTCCCAGACAGAATGCGTAGATGCCCTGGATCATGTTCATGTGGAAGATGCCAAAAAGCAGCGCCTGCAGCAGATTGGCTGCCCAGAAAGGCAGACATTTCTTTGCCTGATGCATGGTGACACCGCGGAAGACCAGCTCCTCGCAGAACGGGGCGAAGATGACAGAGCAGATGACCATCAGAATGGAGATCTGATCGTCGAGACCTGCCGTCTCGAGCAGGGATTCGTATGCATCCATCCAGTGCGGAAAGAGCGACGCGACAAAGCTCATGATATAGGTTGTCAGATACTGTGTGCCAGGCATCAGCATGACGATGCCCGCCACTGCAGCAGGATGAAACGTCTGACGCAGAACGGGGCGGTAATTGCCGCCGTACCGGCAGTAGTACCACAGACCGAACACGGCGATCGACATGGCATTGTAGATTAACAGTACGCCGGTGTTGAAGCGCTGGGAACTCCACAGGGAAAAGGCGTCATCTACAATATCGAGGAACCCCGCGCTGCCGGTGACAGAGTACCAGCCGTTCTCGATCAGCAGGGAAAGTCCCATGGCAAAGTAGGTTGCGAGAAACTGAATCGCAATCACAAGAAGCAGCGGGACAAAAATAAACAGGAATTGTTTTAATTTCTTCATTATTATAATCTCCAGTTATCGTTGGTATGAAATAAAGTTCTTGCAATTTCCAGATACTTCTATTATTATAACAATCGGATTTCATGAATGCAAGCAGTGGAAAAAGTGCGTACATGGACAGAAACTTGGGTATTTACTTTAAAACTTTAATATGCTAAAATAACAAAAGAATCCATTTTGGGAAGAAGGAGAAGAACATGAGTAAGAAACTTAGGACAGATGCAGTGGATCATCTTTTTGATGCCATCTTGAGCTTACAGAATAGAGAAGAGTGCTACACATTTTTTGAGGATGTATGTACAGTAAATGAGCTGCTTTCTTTATCACAGCGGTTCGAGGTTGCCAAGATGCTGCGTGACCAGAAGACTTATCTGGATATTGCGGAGAAGACCGGAGCATCGACTGCTACGATCAGCCGTGTCAACCGATCCCTGAATTATGGAAATGACGGCTATGACATGGTATTTAGCCGCATGCAGAATACGGACAAGCAGTAGAGACAGATAAAAAAGAGCCACAGGAGAACGGGAACTTTTACCCGTGCCTGTGGCTTTTTCGATTACTTTTTATTTTTTTCTGCCTTGGACTTGTCCGAGGTGGTCGTGTCAATGAGGCGCTCGATGATGGTCTTTTTGACATAGACATCGTAGCTTAACATGCAGATCAGACTGAAGTTCCGCAGAAGCTCGGCGTCCTCCGGGGCAGCATCCGGGAATGTCTGACACGAGGTGTTGAACTTCCTGGCGAGATCTTTCATGAGATTTTGTGTCTCCTGATGCTCGAGTCCGAAGACTTCACGGTAGATGTCTTCCAAGCTGTAGCTGCCGTCTTTTCCGAAATATTTGTCCGTGATCGGATTTAAGATGCTCTGGATGTCGCTGATGCTTAGGATATTTTTAAAATAGTAGATGAAAATCAGCGTCAGTACGTGCTCTTTGGTGTACTTTTTCTTCTCCGGCGGAGGGAGAAGATTGTTCTTGGCGTAGTTGTTGATCATCGTCTTGGTCAGAATCTTGTCATCCGCATGCCGTTTGGATGCCTCCAACTGGGAATCCATAAATGTGGTAATCTGATCCATATATAAATCAATGTTCGGAATATCTTCCGGTCTGACATAATCAATTCTCTGTAATTCTGCTAACAGATCACTCAGAAATTTTTTTGTATCGTTGTCCATATGTGTCACCTCTTATCACATTATATAGTTTTCAAAACCAGATGACAAGAGACAAATGTTGGGAAATGTATATGACAGTGTCCCAGCATGAAAAATAGAAAATATGTTCTGTATGGTATCGAAAAACAGAGAGAAATGTGTTATACTTTCTCATATCACTATAAACGGAAAAGGAAAAACAGGCATGAGTATTTATGATACATTAAACGAGCAGCAGAAGCTCGGCGTTATAACCACCGAAGGACCGGTGCTGATTCTCGCGGGAGCGGGTTCCGGCAAGACGAGAGTGCTGACACACCGGACGGCATATCTGATCGAGGAAAAGGGCGTCAATCCGTACAATATCATGGCGATCACTTTTACCAACAAAGCGGCGGGCGAGATGCGCGAGCGAATTGATGCGCTGGTCGGATACGGCTCGGAGAGCATCTGGGTGTCAACGTTTCACTCTACCTGCGTGCGCATTTTAAGGAGACACATTGACCGCATCGGATACGACACGAATTTTACGATCTATGATTCGGATGATTCCAAGAGTGTGATGAAGGAGATCTGCAAGCGCCTGAATATTGACACCAAGATCTACAAGGAGCGCAGCCTTCTTGCGGCGATCTCCTCTGCAAAGGACGAGCTTGTAAGCCCGACGCAGTTTGCCCTGCAGGCGGCGGCATCGAGTGATTTTGCAAAGAAAAAGCAGGCGCAGGTCTACCAGGAGTATCAGACGGCGCTGCAGAAGAATAATGCGCTGGATTTTGACGATCTCATCGTAAAGACGGTAGAGCTGCTGCAGACAGATCCGGAGGTGCTTGCCTACTATCAGGAGCGTTTCCGCTATATCATGGTGGACGAGTATCAGGATACGAACACGGCGCAGTTTGAGCTGATCCGTCTCCTTGCGGGCAAATACAAAAACCTGTGCGTGGTCGGTGATGACGATCAGTCGATCTACAAGTTCCGCGGAGCAAATATCTATAATATTTTAAATTTTGAAAAGCATTTTCCGGATGCGGTCACGATTAAACTGGAACAGAATTACCGTTCGACGCAGAACATCTTAAATGCGGCGAACAGCGTCATTGCCAACAATGTCGGCAGAAAGGCGAAGACGCTCTGGACGGCAAATGGCGAGGGAGAGAAGATCGACTTTGAGCAGTTTGACACCGCCTACGAGGAGGCGGATTATGTCGCCAGGGATATTGCGTCCGGTGTCCGGGACGGAAAGTATGGCTACGGCGACTACGCGGTGCTTTACCGCACGAATGCACAGTCACGTCTGTTTGAGGAGCGTTTTATCGTGTCCAATATCCCGTACAAGATTGTCGGCGGTGTGAATTTCTATGCGCGCAAGGAGGTCAAGGATCTTCTGGCATACTTAAAGACGATCGACAATGCGAGGGATGATCTGGCGGTGCGCAGGATCATCAATGTGCCGAAGCGCGGAATCGGTGCGACGACACTAAACCGGGTGTCTGATTATGCGGAGGCGTATGACATCAGTTTTTATGAGTCCTTAAAGCGTGCAGAGGAGATACCGTCTCTTGGCAAGAGCGCAGCGAAAATCAAACCGTTTGTGACATTTATCCAGACGATGCGCAGCAAGCTGCCCTATATCGGTGTGGCGGATCTGCTCAGAGAGGTAATCGAGGAGACGGGCTACGTGAAGGAACTTGAGGCGGAAGGCACCGACGAGGCGGAGGCGCGGATCGAGAATATCGATGAGTTGTTAAGCAAGGTAGTCGCCTATGAGGAGGGCGAAGAACAGCCGACATTAAGCGGTTTCTTGGAGGAAGTTGCGCTTGTGGCAGATATTGACAGCGTCGGCGAGGAGAATGATTATGTGGTTCTCATGACACTGCACAGCGCCAAAGGTCTGGAGTTCCCGAAGGTTTTTCTGGCGGGAATGGAAGACGGTCTGTTTCCGAGCTATATGTCGATCACGTCAGACAATGCCAGCAGTGAACTGGAGGAAGAGCGCAGGCTGGCCTATGTCGGCATTACGCGTGCGATGAAGGAGCTTGTCATCACTTCGGCGAGACAGCGCATGGTGCGCGGCGAGACACAGTACAACAAGGTCTCACGTTTTGTGAAGGAGATTCCGCCGGAGCTTTTAAACGGAGAGATCAAAAAGCCGGCGTATCTGGAGAACAGGGAGCGGCACACGGCGGAGCCGGTGAAAAAGAAACGGCCGACGATGCGGGACCAGCTGTCAGGGCAGAGTATGCAGGCGAGAGCGTTTTCATCGGTACATACGGAAGGCGGAAGCCTAAGCTACGGTGTGGGCGACCGTGTCTCCCACATGAAGTTCGGGGAGGGAACGGTAAAAGCCATCGTGCCCGGCGGCAGAGATTTTGAGGTGACGGTCGATTTTGACGCGGCGGGAACCAAGAAAATGTTTGCGGCGTTCGCAAAATTAAAAAAAGTATAAAATGTGTTAATTTATAAATTTTTTATAGGCGAACAGGGAAAGATATGCTATAATGTGCGTAATAAGAAGACATGCAATAAATGAAGATAAATCAAGGAGGGGAATCTGATGAATAAGATGGAAGATCTGATCAACATGACAAAGTTAAACGAACTTCTGAATAAGAAGGAAGAAGTGGAGGAGAAGAAGACCTCCAAGGTAGTATGGATTTTTGCAATTATCGGTATTGTAGCGGCTGTAGCTGCAGCAGTATACGGCATCTACCGCTTCTTTACGCCGGATTATCTTGAGGATTTCGAGGACGACTTCGATGATGATTTTGATGATGATTTCTTCGAGGACGATGATGATGAGGAAGCGCCGGCAAAGTCTGAGGACAAAGAGGAAACAACCGAAGATTAAGACAAAGGGCATGGGGCTGCAGAGAGATGCAGCCCTATTTTTATGTAACAGGAAACGCTCTGTGGGGATGCGCACCTCGTGGTGAGGTAAATAATGCTTTGCATACCGCATCAGGCAGCCTGCCAAGACAGGCGCAGGTGTGCGGCAGGCGCACACTTTATTCTGTAGCAGGAAACGATATCGTAAGTGGCTGAGTCAGGCGAGTGAATCCTGCATGCAGGATTTTTTATGTTTGGCAATGTGCAGAAGAAACTGGACGGACAATGGAGGATAGAACGTGAAAAAGGGACAGATTATCGAGGGGATGGTAGAATGCGTAGAGTTCCCCAATAAGGGAATTGTGAGAACGGAAGACGGGGGACGCGTGATTGTAAAAAATGCAGTCCCGGGACAGAAAGTGTCCGCATCGATCAATAAAGTGCGCAAGGGAAAATGCGAGGGAAGACTGCTTGAGGTGCTGGAGCGTTCGCCGAAGGAGCAGCCGGAGGCTGCCTGTATCCATGCCGGAGAGTGTGGAGGCTGCACATATCAGACGCTGCCTTACGAGGAGCAGCTTGCCATGAAGGCGTCACAGGTAAAAAAACTGATCGACGATGTCATCGTATCGGAAAATACAGACTACGAATTCCTTGGAATCAAGGCGAGCCCGAGACAGCAGGAGTACCGGAATAAGATGGAGTTTTCGTTCGGCGATGCGTACAAGGACGGACCGCTGGCACTTGGCATGCACAAGCGCGGCAGCTTTTATGACATCGTGGATGTCCCGGAATGCCGGATTGTAGACGATGATTTTCACACGGTGCTCACAGTGACGCTGTCTTATTTTAAAGAGCGGAATCTGCCGTATTATCACAAACTGCGCCACACCGGATATCTGCGTCATCTTCTGGTGCGCAAGGCGGTGAAGACCGGGGAGATCCTGGTGGATCTGGTGACGACAACGCAGATAGCGGAAGGGGAGGAAGAGGTGCTTCTTGCCGGATGGAAGGAGGCGCTGTGTGCTGCCGCTTATCGGGGAACACTCACCGGTGTGCTTCACACCCGCAACGACAGTGTGGCGGACACCGTCACAAACGAGGGCACGGATGTGCTTTTCGGGCAGGACTATTTCTATGAAGAACTGTTAGGACTTCGTTTCCAGATTACACCGTTCTCCTTTTTCCAGACGAACTCTCTGGGCGCGGAGGTGCTCTATGAGACAGCGCGTGAGTTCATCGGGGATGCCCTGCCGAGTAGAACGGATGCGGATGTCGCAGAGCATGGAAAAGTCGTGTTTGATCTTTATTCCGGAACCGGAACGATCGCACAGATGCTCGCCCCAGTTGCAAAAAAGGTGATCGGCGTGGAGATCATTCCAGAGGCGGTCAAAGCCGCGAAGGAGAATGCAAAGTTAAACGGTCTTGCAAACTGCGAGTTTATCGCGGGAGATGTGCTCAAGGTAATTGATGAGATCGAGGAGAAGCCGGACTATATCGTGCTCGATCCGCCGCGTGACGGCATCCACCCGAAAGCTCTGGAGAAGATCATCCGCTACGGTGTGCCGCAGATGGTGTATATCTCCTGCAAACCGACCAGCCTGGCGAGAGACCTTGAGGTGTTGCAGGCGAGGGGGTATGAGGTGAAGAAGGTGTGCTGTGTGGATATGTTTCCGGCGACGGTGCACGTTGAGACGGTCTGTTTGCTGTCAAGAAAATAAAATCAAGTGCTGAAAAGTGGCGTATTTCCGGGCTTTTTGTAAGGTTGGTATCATCAGAGAAGCCTTGCGAAAAGCTCGGTTTTCTTGTATGGAAACATATCTACTTTTCAGTCTCGCTGGAGAAAAATTGAATGGCCGGAGAATAACGGTAGGGGTTTAGGCTGTGGATTAGATGTCAGAGGTTGTGACACCAGGATTGTTATCAGAGCCGACCGCAGTTTAAGCCACTCGATACTAAGGGGTAGACTTGGCAGTGGAATAGATGACAGGAGGATTTGAAAGATGATGGATAAAGATTATTTGTATCAGATTGATATTCGAGAATGGATAGAGAGAGGATTAGATGCTGACATAATGGTTCCTGTATCAGGAAATAAAATTGATAAAAAGTATGATATATACCTTCAGAGTTTTCTTCTTCCTTTGAATGAAGTTGAAAATGATATGGAAAATGATACATATAATGCACATACATTGATGCCTGGAATTACAGTTTACGGTTCTTGGGAGGATGATGAAAAGGTTTATCATCGTTGGGGAAATGACAATGGTTATGAACCACTTGTTATAAAAAGAGAATATAATGGCGTAGCTACAGATTCAATAGAAATTGTTGAAGAGTTTCGATTATTATTCAATCTGTATTTCAATTCACAAAAAAATGAATATATTGATGTTTCTAACGGTGAAGGAATTACCGTAGTGAAAATGAATGATAATGGGTATGTAACTATACATAAAAGATACTTAAAAACGTATCTAGCAGTAAAAGAAAAAGTATTGATGATACATATTGATAGCAGATGCGTTTCTATCGATAATTCGGAAAAAATCAAGGAAGATGGATTGGCTTATAGAAATAGCGAAAACACAATTTTTTATACACTTAATATCGGAAATACATCAACTGGACTAAAAAGGAAAAATTATTCCATCATTTATGCAAAAAATGTTGTCTCAGGTTGCAGTTTATGTGATAGTAATATTTGGCCGTATAATGAAGAAAAGACTTATGTTGATTTTATTATTGGTATAGATGAGAACGGAAAAGAAATACGCCATACTTGTAATCCGAAAGAATTAAACAACTACTTCGGGGCAAATCCAACAGCGCCGCACTATTTAACACCTGTATATTTTGACAGTGCAGTACTGAATAAGTATTATTCGAAACCTGAAATTTATAAAGTCGAAGATGGAATTATTCGATGTGGTGTATTGTGGTCATTGTATATTGATAATAGTAATTCAGATTATGTATCAGCTTATTTAGATGATTTAGGAAGAGATTTACCAAGTGAAGCCGAGCAGCATTATTGGAGGGGATTTAACAAGTCGATTGGAGGAAAATTGAGCAAAACAAAAATAAAGAGAGATTTTATGTGTATTGCATCAGACTCAGAGTCTCCAGATTTTGTTTTTAAGAAAGCTTATACACGATTAAATAGAGTTTTCACTGAAAAGTATGGATGGCCTTTATTTTTATCATTAACAGAGCAGGATGCTTATAATTTTGAAACATTACGAGTTCCAGTAAATAATTCAATTGCTGAGATGGATATGCTTGTTCTTTCTTTAGTCAAAATACTGATTGATTCTTTAAATGAAAAGAGCATTTCAAAACGGTTAACTGGTAATTACGAAAAACTTGTAGGTAGCATTTCAAAAATAGAGGCTTGGCTATGTGAAAGTAATATCGAAAATTATAATGAGCATATTAAGTTCTTGAGAAATCTACAGGAGTTACGTTCAAGTGGAACGGGACATCGTAAAGGAAAGGGATATCAAAAAATTACGAAAAAGCTTGATGTGAAAAAAGAAAATTATGCAGAAACCTTTTCCTGTTTGTTAAAAGATGCTACTAATTTTTTAACGTTCATGGAATTAAATATTGAAAATTTGAAATAAAATGAAAAGGCTCCCCATCACCGGAAATTATCCAGTGGTGGGGAGCCTTTGTACATCTATAGAGTTATGCATCCACATCAATGCTGACGCCAGATTTCAGTTCAACTGTGATGCGGTCATCCCAGATGGTTATCTGTTTACAAGAATTGTGCTAATCACGATTGTCTCCATAGTTTGCTACCTCCATTAGTCAAGAAAATCATCGTCGTCATCAGTTGCAAAGTCAGATTCAGCAGATGCCTTACCGCCAAGAGGCTCGCCATCACGAATCTTCTGCAGATTGTTAAGGCCGCAGGCGATGCCTTTATTGCCAGAGCTGTTGAAAGCGTAAAAACTGATGCTGGCACGACCGTAGACTCCAGAGTAAACCTCAGAACGAGTGAGGATAGGATTGCGTTCTGCATCTACGATACCAGGTGCAGAGGTTGCATTTGCATTCACAAAGTAGCTGCCAGCGTATGCCGGATCATCCGGTCTTTCAAGATCTCCGTCACGAAGTGGCGTTTTAAGTACGGAAAGAGCAGGTACGGACTTACCATTGCCCTTGAGCTTTGCTTCACCTTCACGGTATGCAGCCTCGATAGCGGTTTTAATCTTTGCGACAGTCTTTGTGTCGGACTTTTGGATAATCAGGCTGACACTATATTTCGGAGTGCCGCCGTTGATGGATTTCGGTTCCCAGACGTTGGCGTAGCTCCAGCGTGTGTTAGGACCAGTGATAACCTTCATGGGATTTGTCATTTTTACATTTTTACTCATTGTCATATTCCTCCATAAAATCGTTTTTTGCTGTGTTCATTGCCGGGCGCTTATCGCTTTCCGGCACAAGAGTAGGTTTGCCTTGTGGCTTTTCAATATAGGCTGCAAGAAGTTCTTCAAAGCGAGATTTACCAAGCAACTTTTGCATAGCAGTGATACCAAGTAGCTTCTTTTCATAAGGGTCAAAACCAGCGGCTTCGACAGCCTTTGATACAGCGTCTTCGTTGGTATATCTGCGATTAGAGCGACCTTCGACCAGTTTCCAGCCAGTCCATTCTTTACCGCTGATTGCCTGCTGGAGTGCATATTCCTTGATGTCTTTGGCCCAGGAGACCAGTTCATCGACACGGGAAAGGATGACTTCGATTTCTGAATCCGTAAGCAGTGGTGGCAGTTTGAAATCGTGCTGTGCGAGTAAAAGATTGGCTTCTGCTCTGGCCCTGCATTCATGCTTTGCCTTGCAGAATCCGCACCATTCACCACACAGGAAATTTTCATCACCGGCAAAGGCTAAGTCAGCGGTAGGCTTTAGAACTTCATCGGCCCACTGATACAGATCCTCCTTACTGACCTCATAGGTAGAAATGTTCTGGCGTCTGGGCTGGTAGATGATCATGCTGACCGTATCGATGTCATAAATATCATCGAAAAGCTCCAGAGCGCCAAGGGCGTAACACTTCATTTGTGGATTGTCTTCAGCGGAAACAAGGATTCCAAGACCGTGTTTGTAGTCAATTACGTGCATTGTTCCATCACTGATGAGAATAGCATCTGAGGTTCCGAAGCCTTGTTCTACCCAACGGGAGAAGTCTACTCGTTGCTCAATCAGAACAACTGGATCGGAGCAGATCTGCTTGGCATCTTCTAAAAGCTCCATAATAAAGCTGGCGTATCCGGTAGCACAATCTTCCATTTCGGCGTTGTACCAATTTAGTTTTTTTGTTGGATCAGTAGCTTTCATGCCGAGAGCTTTACGGAGCTTGTACTCACAAAGAGCGTGTGCATCGGTTCCTTCAGCTGCATAATCACTACCTTTATCCTCGTAGGTTTCGCAGAGTCTTGCTGACGGTGGGCAGTGAAGCCATCGATCAGAAGAGGATGCGGAGAGGAGTGCATGTCCTTTTGGTGGCATATTAGAGCACCTCCGCTTCCCTGAGCAGGGCTTCGTAATGTTTCGGATCTACGAGTGACAGTTTGCTTGCACCATACTTTTTAAGAAGCTCTCGAATCTCAGCTGTATGTCCGGCACGAGATTTGTTAGCCAGAACAGCGCGAACATCTTCAAGAGTCAGTGCAGGTTTTGCAGGAGCGGCAGGGGCTTCCGGTTCTTCGGCAGCTTTAGGTGATTCTCTAAACTGCTGTGCGAGCCAGTCTGCTGCATCGTTAATAGCAACGGCAGCATTTCTCAGTTCTTCGATGGTCATAGCCATATCGTTCATTTTTGACATTTGTTGTTCCTCCTTCCTCTGATTGTCTCTGTGCGGCGATGAGTCTAAGATTCTTCGCCATTCTTGCGGATACCTGACTGATTGCTGTTAGGGTAGCAATTACTTCTGCGTCAGTGCCGATTCTGTTGTGAAAGGTCTGATTCATTGTGTTCACCTCGCTTTCTGTAGGTCGCTTTGTTTCGCCTTACACTACTCAATGGAGGTGAGATGGCCATTTGGCCGAAAAAACATAGAAAGTTTTTTGAAAAGAAAAATCGTCCCCTGAAGAATCAGAGGACGACCATTCATATTAGATGTAGTCTTTAAGCTCGGAACGAAGCTTCTGGAACAGCTTGTCCCTGCGATACACGAATGTATTACGAGAGAGGCCCATTTCCTTGCCGCAGTCACGTTCCGATTTTCCTTCCATAATAAGCTGGCAGATAAGACGACCTTCCGGGTCCAGCTCATTCAGCTTTGCATAGAGGGCACGAAGAAGTTCTGCGTCCTCCATTAATTCAGCGATAGCTACGGATTCATCCGGCATGTCATCAAGCCAGCTCTTTTCATTTCCTTCACCGTCGCTTACGGTGTTATCGAGAGAAAGCTGGTCGCCAGCCTTGGCATACGGACAGGTCATACAGTCCATGTCGCATAAATAACGCTTGCTTGCAGGGCAGACACAACGGCCATGTTCCTGCTGACGCTTGCGATAGGCATTGATTTCACGATAGTAGTCCGTATAGAACTCCTTGTTAACATCCACCCAGCTTTTAGACTCCTTGATGTAGATACGATACTGTTTACTTTGATTGTCTTTGATTGCCATGAATTTTCCTCCTGTGATTGGCATAAATTTGTGACCGGCCACAGGTTGGAACAAAGATTTCAGGCATATTTCGCTGTAGAGTTCATTATTCGTTCATTTTCACTACATTGAAAATAATGTCGGAAAGTGTTATAATGACTTAGTGGGGTTTGTTGGGAATTGCTCTGATTTATACTTATCGGATTCAACGGCCAACAAACAACAAAAAATCCCTGTGGCTTTTCACAGGGATAGAAAATAGTAAGTTGAGTAGACCTGCCATTCACAGTTGAGTAAGTTGAGTAGGTAAAATTTGATTAGAGGGACAATCAATGACAAAAAACGAAAATTTAAGATTGTGTGGTGGTACGTTTTTCACTTTACTTTTAGAGGCAAGAAAGCAACTGTTGGGTGCGAATGAACACTACGCAGGAAAAAAAGATGGATTAACTGAATATGAAACTTTGATTGGTCTTGCGAGAGTGATACGCTCCGATTTAGCAACACCGATGCCAACTGAAATTAAAACGATTCAAGGTAACGCATCAGAATATAAAAAATGTAAGAATGCTGGTGGAGGCTACTTCCCGTTCAGTGATAAAACGGCATTGAGGGTTTTTGATGAAAGAGTGAGGAAAGAATATGCGGATACATTGAAAAAAATGTGTTCTTTTGTAGAAAACTTTATTGATGCTGGTGGAGATATAAAAAAGGACGAGTTACTGGTAAAAGCACTCGTCGAACTGATATCTTTGGATAATTATATTAATGAAAATCAATCTTTCTATATTAATGAAGACGGAACCGCTGTACATAAAAAAGAGCTCGTCACGTTGCGAGAGGTAACTTTGCAGTCGTTCTTATTAGGAGTGTTTCATTATGCAGTATGTGGGGTAGAAAACACCGTCGGTGCAGAAACATTCGATTCTTGGTGTCCATCTGCAGGTGGAGCAAAAAGAGCTTACACAGGAGATGTTGGCACTAAATGGCCAGTTGATATTGAACTTAAATACGTAGAAATTAAACATGATGCTCCAATTAAGGATGATGTTGATGAATCAGCGGAGGATGTAATAGTTGAAGAAATCTGTGAAGACGAACATCAAGAGGAAGAAAAGTCAAAACAGCAAATGGTTTTCAATTTTAATGTGACCGGAAATAATAATAGCTTCATTCAGCATGTTGATAGCATTACGAACAATTATTATGGAGGGCAGAAAAAAGATGGAGAATAAATTACAACCATCACAACAGGGAGCTTTGCAAACGCAAACACCGAATACAACATTTAATTTGCCCGGTAACAATAATACGTTGGTAGCTCATACGGATGCAGTGAATAATACCTATAGCGTAATGATGATGGGTGGAGCACCACCCATGCCGGGAAGCCCTAACGCAGCGTATACCATAACATTAAATACAGATTTCTATAATCTTCTGGTTGTCGGGGATGATGAATTAAAGCCTCAGTATTGTCATTGCCTTGTTCGGAAGGATAGAGCAATAACGGAAAGCACGTCAAGAGAATTGAAAGCAGCTTATGCGACTTTGTCAGATGATGCAATTTCGGCACTGAAAACCTACCCAGCAATTATTGCGACTGAGAACCACGCTTATGGAAAAACGGATGCAGACCACTATGCTGCTTATGGGTTGATTGTTGATGTGAAAATTCAGGACAACGGTATCAAAGTATATTATCAAATACTCAATTGGATACCACAGCAGAAAATAAATGAACTTCGGTTTGAACTCGGAATCGAAGGCTGCAGTGGAACGAATGAATTGAATCGCATGCACTGGGCAGTAAAAAAGATAAATGCAGTAGAGGTATTAAGGGAAGCTGGGATATCAGTATTCTCCCTATAAATATGTAACCGCTCATCTGGAATCGAACATGGAGGAATAATATGAGTGCAGAATATGAAAACATGCAAGTTGAAAAATGGGTAAACCTTGAAGATGTAGCAGAACATCTTAGCTTGAGTCAGGATACAGTCCGTACTTGGATAAAAGAAGGAAAATTACCTGTATATAAAGCTGGAAAACGATATAAATTCAAAATCTCTGAAGTTGATGAATGGGTCAGAGAAGGAAAAATTAAAGAATAGAAGCAGGAGGTAGATTTGCATATGAACCCTAAAATGAAATCAGCAATAGAAAAAATAACGTTAAATGATGCCACATTCTCTAATGAGGTTATAGAACCGACGTATGTAAATTTCTTCTATGGGAAGAATGGTGCAGGAAAATCTACCATTGCACGAACGTTCAAGGCAAACGATGAGCATTTACAGTGGCAAGCTGGAAGATTATCAGCTGATTATGATGTTCTTGTGTATGATACAGATTTTATAAATGCTAATCTGCGCAACTATGGAAATCTTGCTGGTGTATTTACCGTAAATGAAACCAACATCGCCATTCAGGAACAGGTTGATACTCTCAATGCTGAACGCAAGAAAATGGGCGAGGAATACAACGGACATAAGGCCACTATAGACCAGAAAGTAGTGGATAAGAGTACTGCCTTATCAACATTCCAGTCAGATTGTTGGAGCAAGAGTGCGGAAGCAAGAACGCTGTTTGATGAAGCTATCAAGGGTAAGAAAAAGGCAGCCTTATTTGCTCAAGAAATTTTATCGATTACTCCGGTTGCCCATAACTTTGATGAATTAAAAGTTCTATACAGCACTGTTTTTTCAGGCGATGCACAGCAGTATAACATGCTGTCTAAGGCAGGTAAAGTTACCTATGCATCCTTGCCGGGATATGAATTGATGGGCAAACCAATCTCTAGCAGTAGTGATACGGACTTTGCAAAATTTATTAAAGCACTAAAAGCTACTGATTGGGTGAGAAGTGGTCATACTCATTTTGCTGGCCAAACAGCTGGCAAATGTCCATACTGCCAGCAGAAACTTCCATCCAATTTTGATAAAGAAATAGCTGCGTGCTTTGATGCGCAGTATCAGGATGACATATCTGCGATTAATGCTTTCCAGAGAACTTATGAATCAGAAATGGATTCCGTTGTAGCAACACTGGAAGAGAATGTGCCTGCCGCTATGTCGGGATTGGATCTGTCAGAATATGAGGTAAAGGTTCAGCTTCTTGTTGATGCTATTACCATAAACAAACAGAGGATTGCAGCAAAGATTAAAGAACCAACAACGGTTGCTTCGTTAGAAGATACCGATAGTTTGCTGATTGAGATTGGCACATTGATTGATGGGTTTAATAAGAAAATCAAGGAAAATAACGAGATTGTCAGTGACCTCAAAACAAAGAAGGTTTTGTGCAAAAAGCAGGTATGGGAGTATCTTGCAGAACTCTTGAAAGCTGATGTAGCTGCGTACAACAAAGCGTTAACTGATTTGGATGCTGAAATCAAATCGTTGAAAGCTAAAATGGAGCAGTTAAGAAAGGATGCCACTGCTAAGAAGGAAGAGGCTAACGAACTAAATAAGCAGATTGTGAATACTGAGGCTACGATTGATAGCATCAATGTGCTGCTTGACAATTCGGGCTTTGAAGGTTTTCATCTTCGTGCAAAGGACGGAGTAGCAAATACATATGAGGTTATTCGACCGGATGGAACTGTTGCAGAAAAACTGAGCGAAGGTGAAAGAAACTTTATTGCATTCCTGTATTACTATCACCTTGTGAAAGGAAGTCTTAGCAGTGAAGCAGTAAAAGATAAAATTGTTGTTATAGATGACCCGGTATCTAGTATGGATAGCGGAGCATTATTCATCGTCAGTGCTCTTGTTAGAGAGATGATTGAAGTTTGCTACAACAACACAGATTATCGTAGCCATAAAGTCGACGGTGACTATATTAAACAGATTTTCATTCTGACTCACAATGTTTATTTCCATAAGGAAATTACACATCACCAAGCAAAGAGATACCACAGTGTTTCTTTTTATATGATTCGTAAGGTGGAAAATATCTCTTCAGTTAAACTTTGTGTACGTCAGAGCCAGAGAGTACCTACTGAACAAGAAAACTATAATCCAATTCAGAACTCTTATGCCGCTTTGTGGGATGAATACAAAGAACTGAAAACGGCAAATACAGTGAAGAATGTAATCCGTCATATTCTTGAGTACTACTTTATTCAGATATGCGGTTATGAAGGAAATGATCTTCATAAAATTGTTTTGGAGCAGAATAAACCTCTGTTTGTGGATGAAATAGAAGGCCAGAAGCCAAATTATGATCGCTACAATATCGCTTCAAGTATGCTCACATACATGAATGATAGCCCAGCAGTTATCAGTGATGGCTTCAACTATATTGATGACGGCAGTGATGTGGAACAATGCAAAAAGGTGTTTGAACTGATTTTCAAAGCTATGCATCAAGAACAACACTACAAGATGATGATGGGAATTGAGGACTGAGTCCGGATTTTGGAACACCTAAAAATATAAAATGAACATTGACTAAGAATCCCTTAGTCTGAATGGAGGAAAATATAATGGCACAAAAGCAGACAATTGATGCAATGTGGGATGATTCCCCAATCGATGTATCAACAGAGGTCAACTTTATCTGGTCCATTGCAAATAAGCTGCGTGGTACATACCAGAGTGATAAATATAAAGATGTAATCATTCCGATGGTTATTATCAGACGTTTTGAGTGTGCGCTGGAGCCTACCAAAGACAAGGTGGTTGCACAGTTTAAAGCAAATCCAAATTACCCGGCAAAAGCTATGTATCGTATTTCAGGTTTTCAGTTTTACAATACTAGTGAATTTACACTGGCAGAGTTAATTAATGATGCCGACAACTTGGGTGCAAATTTTAAAGCATATTTGCAGAGCTTTTCTCCGAATGTTCAGGAGATCATTGTGTCTGCTGAGAAAGGATTAGACTTTTACAAGCAGATTGACAAAATGGATAAAAATGATCGTCTGTTAAGTGTCGTCAAGGCATTTTCAGAATTGGATTTGAATCCTCGCACAATTGATAACGTAAAGATGGGATACATTTTCGAGGATCTAATTCGTAGATTCTCTGAAAACGCTGAGGCTGGTGATCATTACACTGGACGAGATATCATCAAATTGATGGTAAATATTTTGCTAGCTGAAGGATGTGACGATATCTTTGACGACGGAAAGGTTATTACAGTTTTGGATCAAGCATGCGGTACAGGTGGTATGCTCTCCACAAGCTATAACTTCATTAAGAGATATAATCCTACTGCAGATGTTCGTCTTTTTGGGCAGGAAATCAATCCGGAATCTTATGCTATTTGTCTCGCAGAAATGCTCATCAAAGGTCAGAATGCAGAGAATATATGTTATCAGGATACGATGAAAAAAGATTGTTTTCCTGAAACAAAGATGCGTTTTGTTATTGAAAATCCGCCATTTGGTACTCCGTGGGGAGGTAAAGATGCCGCTGAAGGTGTAGAAAAAGCAGTTAATGATGAATATGCAAAGGGATTTGAAGGCCGTTGGGGAGCGGGACTTCCGGGGTCCGGTGATATGCAGATGTTGTTTCTACAGTCTGCCATCAATAAAATGGATGATAATTTTGGTAGAGCGGCAGTGATTGAAAATGGTAGCCCGTTATTTAATGGAGGTACAGCATCAGGTGAAAGCCAAATTCGTCGTTGGATATTAGAAAATGACCTTGTTGAAGCTATAATTGCCCTCCCTACGGAACTTTTCTATAATACCGAGATTGCAACTTACATTTGGGTTATGTCAAAGAACAAGCGCCCAGAACGAAAAGGCAAAATTCAGCTAATCGATGCTTCTGGAATCTATCATAAACTGAGAAAAGCATTAGGAAAAAAGAAGAATGAAATTACACCAGATGATAGGTCGGCAATCACTAAGCTGTATGCTGATTTTAAGGAATGTGAGGATAGTCGCATATTTAAAAATGAGGACTTTATTTACAAAGAATATGCCATTATGCAGCCTCTTCAAAGAAGTTATGCTATCACAGAAGAGAGAATCCAGTATATGCTTCAATCTGGTTCATTGAGCTCATTATATGATGAAGGAAAGGCAAATGAGTTACAAGACGCAGAAGAGCTTACTGGAAAAGAAAAAAAGAAATTAGATGACTATTTGAAAAATCAACCGATTTATGAATCTATCATAGAAACATTAAAATCGGCAATTTCCGAAGAGAAGTATCTTTCTGAAAAGGAGTTTATTCCTGTATTGACGAAACTATTGTCGGTGGTAGTGTCTAATAAAAAACTGATTGCCAAAATTGCAAATGGATTATCTAAAATGGATAAATCAGCAGAAATTCAGAAGGACCGCAAAGGAAATATTCTGTATGATAAAGACACAAAAGATACAGAGATTATCCCGTTTGAGGAAGATATAGATGATTATATGGAAAGAGAAGTTCTTCCATATGTTCCTGATGCAAAAGCATTTTGGGAGGAAAATTTAGGGGCAAAGAAACCTGTTATCAAAACAGGAGCGGAAATTCCTTTCACCAGAACTTTTTATAGATATCAAGCACCGAAAGCTAGTGAAGAACTTGAGGATAGATTCGTAGAATTAGAATCTATAGTTTCTCAAAGTATTACAAAACTGTTTGGATAAGGAAGGATAATCATCATGCAAACGATGAAAGATACAAAAATTAAATGGCTTGGTGAAATCCCTGATTCTTGGCATTTGAAAAAGATTAAATATGTTTTACAGGAGAGAATTGAGAAAAACAATCCTGTAAGAACTACATATATCTTATCATTAACTGCAAAGCAGGGGGTTATTCCATACGATGAGAAAGAGGGAGGTGGAAATAAGCCCAAAGAGGATGTTTCAGCATATAGATTAGCTTATCCGGGAGACATTGTTATGAATAGCATGAATATTCTTTCGGGTTCTGTCGGATTGTCGCAGTACTTTGGATGCGTTAGTCCTGTATATTACATGCTTCGTCCAAAGGAAAAAGATGATGATGTCAGATATTACAATTATATTTTTCGGACAACGTTATTCCAAAGAAGTTTATTTGGATTGGGAAATGGTATCCTGATTAAAGAATCAGGAAATGGCAAATTGAACACAATACGAATGCGAATTCCGATGGATAAATTTGGAGGATTGTATATCCCGATTGCCCCTAAAGACAAACAAAAGAAAATCTCAGACTTTTTAGATGCAAAATGTGGTGAAATCGATATATTAATCAAAAATATCCAAGAAGAAATCGATGTATTAGAAGATTATAAAAAATCTGTTATATCTGAGGGAGTAACAAGAGGTTTGGATAGCAAGTCTACTTTAAAGGATAGCGGAATATTCTATATGGGGCCAATTAAAGAAACATGGTCTATTTCAAAAATTGGCTATATTTGTACTAAGTTATCTAGAGGATTTTTGTCGGAAGACACTGCATTGGTATGCTCCAATAAAGGGAAAGTGCTCGTTAGAGATGAAAACGCCGTAGGAAAAATGGTAAGCGAAGATAACGCAATGCAAGGAATTAAAAAAGGAGACATTGCAATACATGGAATGGATACATGGCATGGTGCAATCGCTTTATCAGAATACGACGGAAAGATTACCAGAGTGGTTCATGTATGCGACAGCACAGAGGATAAGCGATTTGTAGTTTATTATATGCAGTATCTTGCCTTTCAAGGTGTATATAAACTTATTTCAAACGGAGTTAGAGGTAATACGAGTGACTTCCGTAGCTGGGATAAAGTTAAAGATATTTATATTCCTTTACCTGAATCAAGAGAAGAACAAAAGAAGATATGTGACCATTTGGATTTGGTTTGCAAAGAAATAGAAACAGCAATTGATAATAAACGAGAGCAATTAGATATGCTCGAACAATATAAAAAGGCGACTATTTATGAATATATCACGGGAAAAAAGGAGGTGCCAGCTGATGCTTAAAATGGGCGGATGGTGTTGGTACCTGTCCGGGCAAGAGGACAAGCTGGAAAAGCATAAATGTGGCAAGTGGATGTATTTCTTTGATAACCAAGAACTTGCTCAGAAAATATGTGAAGAAGCAATTGAAGCTGGAGCTTGCTATGAATGCAAATGTACGGATATGGATGTGCAAATGACAGATACAGGAGTTATTTGTTTTTACCTTAATGGTGATGACATAGAAAACCATTATCGTGTTATTGATTTTATGATTCAACATGATTTGATTCGTAAAACGAAATCCGGACGATATTATAACAACAGTTTCAAGTTTGATGATCAGACAAGAGCTGGTGAATATGGCGCTGATTTCGAAGGAAAGATAAAATTGAATGAGTTTATCGACCTTGAAACTGGTGAACACATTAGGAAGGAGGGATAACCAATGGATGATAAAACGATAATTGATATTACGGATTTGGATGCAGAAAAACATGTAGAAAATGCTGCAAAACGAGTTGCTGCGTACAGCGAGAAGCTTCGTCATCACGCATCAATTCTCTCCGAAAAAGAATATCAAAAATTCCTCCTTGAAAGGCTGGAAAAGGACAACGGTTATATTATTCGTAAGGCAAGTAACTTTGACCGCTATTTTGCAGTTGACCGAGAGATGCTCTTTAAGTTTCTAGAAGATACTCAGCACGAAACGATGGACTATCTGAGAAAAATATATAAGTCTGATTTGGAAGAGACGATTATTAATTTTATCAATGCAGAAACGACAAAAACTCGTGGTAGCCTTCTTGATGTGCTGAAGCATGGAATCGAAATTTCTAATCAGAAGCTGGAACTCATGTACACAAAACCAGCAACTACATTCAATCCGGATTTGACCAGAAAGTATGGGCAGAATATTTTCTCTGCAATGGAGGAAGTGTGGGCCAGCGATAAAGAACGAATTGATGTTGTTATCTTTCTGAATGGATTGGCTATTATGGCATTTGAACTGAAGTGTAATGCAGCAGGGCAGTCTTACCAGGATGCAATTTATCAGTTTAGAACGGACCGTAGTCCTAAGACACGTCTTTTTATGTTCAAAGCAGGCACTTTGGTAAACTTTGCTATGGACCTAGAAGAAGTGTATATGACAACAAAACTCGCAGGTGATGCCACATTCTTCCTTCCGTTTAATATGGGTAATGGAGAAGGTGTAACTGCTGGTGCTGGTAATCCTGTGTTTGAAGATAAGTACAGTGTATCGTATATGTGGGAGGATATCCTCAAAAAGGATACGATTTTAGATTTAATTAGTAAATTCATCTTTGTTGAGACAAAAGAGAAAGTCGATGATAAAACAGGAAAAATTAAGCGCTCCGAGAATTTAATGTTTCCTCGATATCATCAACTGGATGTTATTCGAAAAGTGCTCGCAGATGTTAGAGAAAATCGTACTGCGCAGAATTACTTGATTCAGCATAGCGCTGGTTCTGGTAAAACAAATTCAATAGCATGGTTGGCCCATCGTTTAACCTCTCTTCATGATGAAGATAATAAGATCATCTTTGATAATATTATCATTGTCACTGATCGAGTTGTTGTTGACCGTCAGCTCCAGAAAGCAATCATGGGAATGGAGCATAAGGCTGGATTGATTTGCATTATGGATGACAAGTGTAATTCTGCTGATCTTGCGATTGCTATGAACGGCAATACAAAGATTATTGCAACGACAATTCAAAAGTTCCCGTATATCGTTGATAGCGTAAAGGGACTTAAGAATAAGAGTTTTGCAGTAATCATTGATGAGGCTCATTCTTCTACTGCCGGTAAGGATATGGCCGCAGTAACAATGTCGCTTGGTTCTGGCGATCAAACTGAATCAGATGTTGAAGATATGATTTCAAGTGAAATCAAAAGAAACGGTAAGCAAGCAAACGTATCAATTTTTGCATTTACAGCCACACCTAAGCCGACAACAATTCAGCTGTTTGGACGTTTGAATACACATGGGCAGAGAGAAGCGTTTCATGTCTATTCTATGAAGCAGGCTATAGAGGAAGGTTTTATTCTGGATGTTCTTCAGAACTATACAGAGTATTCAACTTTTTATCAGCTTAATAAGGAGATTGAAGATGATCCTCGTTGTAAAACGAATGCTGCCAAGAGGCAGATTGCACGCTTTATAGAATTGCATGAAACTAATATTGCACAGCGTGTAGAGGTAATTGTTGAACACTTCCGCACAACCGTTATGCAGGAACTTGGTGGACAGGCTAAGGCAATGGTTATTACTGCCTCCAGACAAGGCGCAGTTAAATATAGACAGGCTTTTGAGGAGTACATTACCAAGAAAGGTTACGACGGAATTCATGCTCTAGTTGCATTTTCTGGAAAGGTAAAATTACCGGATGATGATAAAGAATACACAGAGGCAGCTATCAATGGTTTCCCGGAGGATAGACTCACCAAAGAATTTGATACAGATAATTATCAAGTGCTTTTGGTCGCTAATAAATATCAGACAGGTTTCGATCAGCCAAAACTGTGCGCTATGTATGTACTGAAAAAGCTGAAAGGTGTAAATGCTGTTCAGACACTTTCGAGACTGAATCGTATTTGTGCTCCATATGATAAGAAGACCTTCGTACTTGACTTCGTAAATACATATGAAGATATTAAAGCGGCGTTTGCTCCGTACTATACGACCACATTGCTGGCAAACTCGGTGACGCCAAATGCAATTTACGATTTGGAAGCTACTATTGATGCCTATGCATTGTTTGATCCGGCAGATATTAAGGCTGCAAATGATATTCTCTATTCACAGAAAGTGACCGGAAAACAGAAGCAAAGATTGACATTCTTCCTTCAGAAAAGCAAGAAGTTGTTGGAACATTATGAATATGAAACGCAGCGTCAGGCGGTAGCAGATATGCGTGGATTTGTACGCTACTATGAGTTCCTTCTTCAGGTTTCCAGCTTCGAGGATACTGAATTACATAAGAAGTATAACTTCATTACTTATCTGTTAGCTTATATCAATATTAAGCATCCGGGCGGTGGATTCAATCTGGATGGTAAGATTAAAGCGTCTCAGTTTGTTCAGAAAAAAGGCGAAGAACATGTTTCATCTGACCTGGTTGCAAAGCCGGTAATGAAACTGCCAACGGCGGAGCACTTTGGTTTGAGTGAGGATAAAGAAAAGAGACTGTCTGAAATAATCGATGAGATTAATAGCAAGACTGGCAAGAACTATGATAACGATGTTGTTGTAAAGGCTATGCTGCAGATCAGAGATATTCTGATGAAGTCAGATAAACTCAAAACCAGTGCTAAAAATAATACACAACAAGACTTTGAGTTCTCTTATTTTGATGATATTGATGATGCACTTATCGAAGGATTATCGCAGAATCAAGATTTCTTCTCAATGTTGTTGTCAAATGATGAAATGAAGCATCAGGTGATGGGAATTTTTTCTGATGAGATTTATAAAAGTCTTAGAGAATCAGTATAAAGGCGGTGAAAGATAGTGTTCGATAAATTTCGATTAAAAGAGGTATTGGTAGAGTACAAAAAACGTTTTGTACAAAAACAGTGGCCTGATGAAAAATATAAGTGGGAGGCAGTTCAATGTTTCCAGCTGAACTGGGATGTTAATTCCGATAATTTCTCCCAGATGCTTACAAAGGCACTTGCCCAGACTGGCAATTTGCTGGCATCGGTTAATAATTTTCCAGCAAAAATGATTACTAAGTTTGCAGAGATTGCTCCAGAAGAAGTGCGCTCGATGTATATTGAGCTTTATGATGAGAGCAAAGACTTATATGAAAGAGTTGCCAGCTTTAAAAATAAGTCGAATACATTACTTGAGCGATATGGGAACGGAGCTGCACAGCATTATCAGTATGAAAATGCGATAATGACATATTTATGGCTTCGATATCCTGACAAATATTACATTTACAAATTGAGCGAAGTAAAAGCTGTTTCATCGGAGCTGGAAAGTGATTATCGATTCAAAAAGGGTGCTTATGCAGATAACATCAGGAATTTTGTAGCGTTTTATGATGAGATATGCGCTGAACTACAGCAGGATGATGAACTTAAAAATCTGCTTAGTTCTCAAATTACATCTACTTGTTATCCGGATCCTGAATTGCGAACAATTACGATTGATGTGGGATTTTTCATTTCCAGATATTGGAACAAGGAAGAGGATACTCCTAAAGCAGATGAATGGTGGCCAGTAGCTTACACTCCTGCATTAACTGTAGAAGATTGGATTGGCCTTTTAGAAGATGCTGAGGTATTCAATGAAAGTAGTCTTGAAATCATGAAACGAATGAAAGACTATGGTGGTCGTGCAACATGTACTCAGCTCGCAGTAAAATATGGTGAAACAAAGAATTTTTATAACAGTGGTTCGGTTGCACTTGCAAGAAGAGTTGTGGCTAAGACAGGCTGTCCTGTTATGGCAAGAGATGAAGAAAATTCACGCTTTTGGCCTGTTCTTTATGTTGGCAAAAACGCTAATAAAGATGAAGACGGTTCCTATGTATGGAAACTTCGAGATGAATTGTCCGAAGCTCTTGACAATGTCGATTTGACAAACATTCCTCTGTATGCACAACTTCCTGAAGGTGAAGATTCACAGCAATATTGGTTTTTAAATGCGAATCCTAAAATATGGAGTATGGCTAGTATGCCAGTTGGAGAAGTGCAGGATTATACTTTGTATAATGATAACGGCAATAAACGTCGTATTTTCCAGAATTTCTTAGATGCAAAGGCTGGCGATATGATAATCGGCTATGAATCTACACCGGTAAAACAAGTGGTTGCAATTCTTAAAATCAGTGCAGAACAAGATGGAAAGTCAATTTATTTTGAAAAATTAGAAGGTCTGTCTTCCCCAATTGATTATGCAACTTTGAAGTCTTGTCCAGAGCTTGAAAAGATGGAGTATTTTAGTAATCCACAGGGTAGTCTGTTCAAGCTGACAAAAGGTGAATTTGATTTCATTTATGATATAATTCGTGATGAAAATCCAGCGCCGCCAGCAGCGGATAGTATTGAAAAATATGATAAAGAAAAGTTCTTAAAGGACGTATACATAACTGAAGCAAAGTATGATCGCTTAGTTGCAGTTTTGAAAAAGAAGAAAAATATTATTCTTCAAGGTGCTCCGGGTGTTGGAAAGACATTTGCTGCAAAGAGACTTGCATATTCGATTATGGGCGAGAAGGATGATGATCGCATAGAGTTTGTTCAGTTCCATCAGAACTATTCCTACGAGGATTTTATGATGGGATATAAGCCTGTTGAAGATGGCTTTGAGTTAAAGTATGGCATTTTCTATAAGTTCTGCCAGAAAGCAACTAACCACCCTGACAAAGATTACTTCTTTATTATCGATGAGATTAACCGTGGAAATATGAGTAAGATTTTTGGTGAGCTGCTCATGTTAATTGAAGCTGATTATAGAGATACGAAAGCAACATTAGCATACAACGGTCTTAGTTTCTCGGTTCCAAAGCGTCTACATATCATCGGCATGATGAACACTGCTGATAGAAGTTTGGCGATGATTGATTATGCACTTCGCCGTCGCTTTAGCTTTTTTGATATGGAACCGGGATTTGATTCAGAAGGCTTTATTAAGTATCAGGAAGGATTTGCAAACGACACATTCAATACTCTGATTGATCGTATTAAGGAATTGAACAGAGAAATTGCTAAAGATAAATCACTTGGCAAAGGATTTTGTATTGGACATAGTTATTTCTGTAACACAGATGAGTGTACAGATGAATGGATGCAAGATGTGGTTGATTTTGATGTGTTGCCTATGTTAGCAGAATACTGGTTTGATGATACCGACAAGCTGCAACGTTGGGAGAATATTTTGCATGGTGTATTTCAATGACAAAGGATAAGAGCATTCTAATCAATAATATTTACCATATGCTTTCCTATGCTTTTCAGACGCTTAATCAAGAAACATATGAGGATGTTGCAGTAGAGACATTTGATGAAATGTATAATCTACTGGCAGCGATTCTTGCCAAGGGTATTGGTTTGCAGCTGAAACAGGGGGTGTATCGGGAATATATAGGTCGTCAGGAACAGCTCCATGTTATGCGTGGCAAAATAAATATGCCAGGAACTATAAAAAATAAATTGGCTCATGAGAGAGTGCTTACCTGTGATTTTGATGAATTATCAGAAAATAATCTGTTGAATCAAATTCTGAAAACGACAGTAATGCTTCTTTTGCGAAACGGAAAGGTGAAAGCAAAATATAAGGATGATCTGAAGAAAAAAATGTTATATTTTTCGAATGTGGATGCAATAGAACCCGCAGGGATTAAGTGGTCATCCATTCGCTTTCAACGCAACAATCAAACATATAGAATGCTTGTCAGCATATGTCAGCTGATTATCGAAGGTATGCTTATAACTACTGATGCTGGGGACTATAGATTAGCCTCTTTCGTTGATGAGCAACGTATGTGTAGGCTGTATGAGAAATTTATTCTGGAATATTACAGTAGACATTATCCTGAATTATCTGTCAGTGCATCACAGATTCCGTGGTCATTGGATGACGGTGTTGGAACAATGCTTCCGGTTATGCAAAGTGATATACACCTGCAGCGTGGGAATACGGTACTTATTATTGATGCGAAATACTACAGCCATACTACTCAGGTTCAATTTGATAAACACACACTTCATTCAAATAACTTGTATCAGATTTTTACTTATGTGAAAAATCGAAGCTATCAATTTGGAGAAGAGGAAAATACAGTTTCTGGAATGCTTCTCTATGCAAAGACAGAAGAAGAAATCCAACCAGACAATGTGTATCAAATGCATGGGAGTCAGATAAGTGTTAAAACGCTAGATTTGAATTTACCGTTTGCAGAGATTGCCAGCCAGATGGATAGAATTGTGGAGTCACATTTTGCTGGATTAACAAAGGCATATTAAAGCTATGTTTTTTGTCGTACATTTAAATTGCTGAGACGAGAAATAACCAGAAGGAGGATTCCTATTTGAAAAAGAAAAAAGATGAAATAACCATCCGTTCTAGTGCAGCGGAATATCTGACTTATGTTGCCTCTGTTGGAGATCAGCAGGACAGCATTGAGATGCGCTATGAGGACGAAAATATATGGCTGACACAGAAGATGATGGCCACGTTGTACGATGTGGATGTTCGCACCATAAATTATCATGTAAAAAAAATCTTCAGTGATAGCGAATTACAAGAGGATTCAGTTATCCGAAAATTTCGGATAACTGCCGCTGACGGAAAAAGTTACAGTACAAATCACTATTCCTTGGAGATGATCATTGCTGTTGGATTTAAGGTCAATTCTGAGCGTGCGGTGCAGTTCCGTAAATGGGTTAATCAAATTGCAAAGGACTATACCATCAAAGGATGGGTTATGGATGATGAGCGCCTGAAAAATGGTGGCTCCGTGCTTACGACAGAATACTTTGATCGTTTGCTTGAGCAGATTCGTGAGATCCGCTTATCTGAGCGTAGATTTTATCAGAAGATAACGGACATCTATGCCACAGCTCTTGATTATGACCGCACAGCAAAAACGACAAAGCAGTTTTTTGCAAAAGTGCAGAACAAAATGCATTATGCAGTTCACGGCCATACGGCAGCAGAATTGATTTATGAGCGAGCAGATGCCGACAAGCCACATATGGGATTGACCACTTGGGCAGCTGCACCGGAAGGCAAGATTGTAAAAAGTGATGTGAGCGTTGCAAAGAATTATCTTTCTGAGCAGGAAATGCGTTCCTTAGAGCGTATCGTTTCGGCATACCTGGATCTGGCAGAGGACCGTGCAGAACGTCACATTCCGATGACAATGGAGGACTGGGCAAAGCGTCTGGATTTATTCCTGATGGCTGATGACAGAGAGGTCCTTCAGGATGCAGGCAAGATTACGGCAGAGATTGCCAAGGCAAAAGCTGAGGCCGAATTTGAAAAATATCGTGTCATTCAGGACAGATTGTTCATGTCTGACTTTGATAAATATATGCTGGAATTGGAAGAGAATGCGAAGAAGTAATAGAATTGCTTCTCTGTTTGATGCGAATTTCCCAGCATAATAAGGTCGAGTGCATGGAAAACTGAACATCAGTTAGGGCTAAAAATAGCCGTTGATCTGTTTTTGTAGGAAGAACGGACAAGGTTGAGACGATGGCGATCCATCGCAAAATTTGACTTTTATGTTTGAATCACTATAATAGTAGAAACGAATAAAAAAGTTGAACTATTTCCGTGGACGAACGAGGTTCAGGCAGCGATATGGATAGCAGAATGTATCAAGATATTTTTGCCACAGAATTTGTTGATATGTTTCCACGAACAAACGGAGATATTTTGATACATACCATATTAGCCTGAATAGGTTCCCGATGACCGACATCAATCCGGACCTATCGAGCCATGTTGAGACGGTGGTCAAATTATCTCTCAAAAAAGATACACCTAAGATTGAGGTTACAATGAAGCCTGATGAAGAGAGTAATTACACACCAGAAGAAAAAGCTACATATCCGAAGATTAAGGAATATGTGAAGAACAAGTATGGTGTGAATGTGCATACTTCTTACATTGCACAGGTTAAGCGGATGTGTAGTCTGGATATGGGCGAGAATTATAATAAGTCCAAGAAAGAGAATCCAGAAGTAAAGCAGTGTCCGCAGGAAAAGGTGGAGTATGTTAAGGATGCACTGAGGCATTTTGGATTGGAGATTATATGAATATAGATAAAATCTTAAGTGATGAGTACTATACTTTTTTGGAAAACAATCATAATGTTGCATTTTATTCATTATCCATAGGCTTAGAAGAGTATTTTGAAACATATCATCAGGTATGCGTATATCTTTCAGAGTATGAGAGAGATGATAAAGAGAAGATAAATTATAAAGCAGAGAAAAACGGCATAGGATATATTAAGAGTTATTTGAATATTGCTATACACATTCAACATTTCTTTGAACTCGAAACCAAAAGACTTTTAGAAAAAGAGCATGTTTTATTTGCTGTAGATGACAAGGGCGACCCGATTATATTGAATAAACTGCTTAAGAATATTAGCCTAAACAGTGAGGATACGAAAAATTTAAAGTCAGTTGAATTTTCGGAGGCGATAGATAGATTAAAAAAGTTGGTAGAAAATGGAATACTTACTGATGAAGTTGCTATATTGTTTGTTAGCAATTATAAATTATTAAAAGCGTTGAATAATCTTCGTAATACAATCATTCATAGAGGAAAGAGGATAATGAAATATTGTGAATTAGATGATTTCTTTTCTCAATATGTTCTTCCATTTGTGAGAGATGTATTAAATTGTCATTATTATAGGTGGCATCTTAATCAATTAAAAAGTAAAGGAGTTTATGATTCCATTTGTAAAATTATTGATGAGGGTAAGAAAGCTACAATAAGTTATTCTAAAATAGCATTTCAAAAAGAACTGGCAAGATGTAATCTGTTTGTTTATAAAAGTAATATTCAGAAAGGAAAAGAGAAAGAAGAAAATATAAAGCGTATAATAGCAAGACGGTTAAGTCCACATTTAGATGAGCGTTATATAAAAGATGCTAAGTGTCCATGCTGTGATAATAAAACAATATTTAGTGGCAGGGATGTTATTGGGTTCGACATAGATGAACTGGGAGATGAAACCTCAACAGTTGGAGGTTTTCAGATTATTCATGTTCCTATATATGCCGAATATACGGAGTGTGGTCTATGTGGATTTACCTATAATGACTTTATCGAAATTGAATAAGGTGTGTTCAAAACTTGTAAGTATTGACACCGCTTCGCTCATGACGGTAAATCAAGGGTTGAGGTGGTGTCATTTCTTATATTCATAATACTTGTCTTAATGGTTGCAAATATTGCTATGCAAATTTTAATGATGAGAAAGTAAAAGAGAATGTAAGATTGTACAATCAAGCGTCCCCATTATTATGTGGAAATATCACTTCGGATGATAAAATTACGGATAGAAAAGTAAAGTCATTAAAAGACGCTCAACTTAGCTTTTTTGAATAATTTACATTTGGACGAGAGGGAGAGAATGGTTTCATGGGATAAATTTTTTACCCCAGCCTAAAGTGAATTATGTACTTTCGCTATGCAGTATAAAATCAAAGTTCAGGGGAATATTGAAACCGTCTGTCTGCTTTCAAGGAAACCTTGATTTTCTGCGGTTTGTGGGATATTAAGGAGCGAAAATGGATGTGTGTTTTGTAGCCTTATGAATGAATCATTTGAATATCGTAGCAGAGGGGTGTTTTGAGACTCTGCTGAATAATAGGCTTGTGTTGGAGTTTTTACAAGGTGTAAATTGGAACAGCGAACATGATAAAAAAATAGAAAAGTAGATATAAAGGTAACGTGTATAGAAAATGGTGTGACACAAGTGCGACTGGTGGAGAAAATCCTATTATGAGTATGTTGAGAGTGTATAAGATAGTTTCACGGTTGAAACAGATGTGATTATGGATATGTCAGTGAAGTTAATATGCTGACACTTCCAAAAAATAACGGAAGCAGGCAGAAGATTGCGGAAGAACTGGAAATCAGCCCTACAACACTGTGGACAAAAATGAAAAAAGGCATTGCAGAGTGAGCATTGCAAAGTGTCTCTGTTGCATGCCTGTAAGGAGAAAAAGATGGATGTAATGGTTTTGATCGATTCGTTTAAGGGGAGTATGACTTCCATGGAAGCGGGCAATGCGGCGCGTGACGGGGTGCTGCGCGTCTATCCGCATGCCAATGTGACGGTCCGCCCCCTGGCAGACGGAGGAGAGGGCACAACAGATGCCCTGATAGAGGGGCTGGGCGGAAGGAAGGTGGAACTGTCTGTGACGGGACCGATGGGAAGCCAGGTAAAAGCTTACTACGGAATCCTTGCGGATGAAAAGACGGCGGTTATGGAGATGGCGCAGGCCGCGGGTATTACACTTGTGGAGGAGGCGCAGAGAAATCCGGGAAAAGCCACCACCTATGGAGTGGGCGAGATGATACGGGATGCCGTTTCGCGCGGATGCCGCAAATTCATCATTGGAATCGGCGGAAGTGCAACAAATGACGGCGGAATTGGAATGCTTAGAGCGCTCGGTGTGAAGTTTCTGACCAAGGATGGAAAGGAAGCCGGAGAGGGAGCGGATGCGCTTGGAAAAATGCATTTCGTTTCTCTGGAACATCTGATGCCGGAACTGAAAGAATGTGATTTTCAGATTGCATGTGATGTCACGAATCCGCTCTGCGGAGAAAAAGGGGCGACCTGTATTTATGGAAAGCAGAAGGGTATACGGGAAGAGGAAATGCCGCGTATCGACGCGGATATGAAGCATTACGCCGCGATCACTGCCGAGCGAATCGGCGTTGACTATGCAGACCGGGAGGGAGCGGGGGCAGCCGGTGGCATGGGATATGCCTTTATCAGTTATCTTGGGGCGAGACTGGTTCCGGGAATCGAACTGATATTAGACGTAATTCATTTTGAGGAGGAGGCAAAGAAAGCGCAGATTGTGCTCACCGGAGAGGGACGGCTGGATCTTCAGACAGCAATGGGAAAAGCGCCCGTGGGGGTTGCGAGGGCGGCCAAGAAGTACGGCTGTAAAGTGATTGCGTTCGCCGGTTCGGTCACAAAAGAAGCGGCGGCGTGCAATGACAACGGCATCGACGCATTTTTCCCGATCGTGCGCGGGGTGTGCACGTTAGAGGAGGCCATGCAGCGGGAAAAAGCCATGGAGAATCTTACTGATTCCGTGGAACAGGTATTTCGTCTGCTATAATATCAACTACTCTACAGGATGATTTAGAAGAACGATTATTTCAAAAATCTGGAATGAAAGAGCAGGTGATACGGGAAATAGATCTGGATAAACGGTTCAAAAAGAAATGTTGGGGGCAATCAGGCCCTCACCCCTTGCAGTGCTCCCTGCGGTATGCCGTCGGTGACATGCCGGTCTCCTTCTGAAAACTGGAGAAAAAGAAACTGCGGCTGCCAAAAGACAGTTCATCGCTGATGTCCTGAATACTCATACACGTACCCGATAGAAGAAGCTTTGCTTCTTCTATTTTTTTGCGGCGGATATAGGCATTTACGCTTAGACCTGTCACTTCCTTGAACTTGTGGGAAAAATAATATTCCGTGTAGCCGAGCCGTTCGGAGAGCAGAGAGATTGAGAGCGGTTCGCGGATGTGCAGACTGATGTAGTCGCAGATGTTCTGAATCTGCCTGGAATGTGCATTTGTCTCTTTTGCGGCACGGACACGGCGCACATAGTCGTCCAGAAATTCACGGCTCAGGTTTGTAACGTCGGCAGTGGTTTTGCACTCCTCAATGCGCCCGGCATAATAATCGTTTAAGGTGTATGCGATGGAGGGATTCAGACCGCCATCGATCGCAGCGCGGCTGCACAGGGTTAGGAGCACCAGCAGATTATTTTTGCTCATGCGGAGTGAATCGCCGATCTCGGCCTTGACGCCGGAGCTTAAGGTCATGGATTTTGCAAGAGCCTTTTTGTATTCCGGATTTCCCTCGCGGATCATGGAGAGAAATGTCTGCTCCGCCATCCAGATGCCGGGATGCTCCCCGGAGAGAAGCGGCGAGTCATCCGGAACGCCTGTCGTGCTGTGAGAGGTAAAAGAGATCAGATCCGCGGTGATCCGCTCGCCGGTAATGGCGCAGTGGAACATGATGGCGTAGGAGAGCAGCACGGAAGACGGAATGATCGGCACACTCTCGATCTGCTTTACAATTTTGGAACGCAGCTTGACGGTCAGCTGGTAGGAATCCAGCTTTTTCCGCAGAACCAGATGCGAGTTGCTTCCGGTAAAAGCAGGACCGATGATGTGGATCTGCTGCAGCGCAAAGCCCTGATACTCAAAACCGGCGATCCAGAGAAGCCCGAACTCGGTGTCCAAGATCAGCGGCATGCGGTTCCCGGATTCGATATGCGCGAGCACGAGAGAGGAGAAACCCAGCATGAAGATAATGTCCGGCAGCATGAGTTCTGCCGGACAGTCTGTCTCGATCAACTCAAACTCCGGGTTGTAGTGCCAGAGATGAAGTGGGTATTCACATTGAACCATTTCCTGAAAAAAAGAGAGACGTTCTTTGATGTCCATGCGGGTATTCCTTTCTGTGCAAAGCAATGTTTTTTACTGATTCCAGTGTCCGAGAAATTGCAGACTTTCTTTTGGATACCGCGTCTGTGTGCTGCGGTCGACTGCAATCAGACCGAAGGTCATCGAGTAGCCTTTCTGCCATTCAAAATTATCCAGAAGGCTCCAGTGAAAATAACTTTTTACCGGGAGACCATCGCGGATGCAGGCAGCGACGCCGTTAAGCGCGGCATCGATAAAAGCGACGCGTCTGGTGTCATCGGAAGTCGCAATTCCATTTTCGGTGACATACAGATCGCCGTGAAAATCTTCTGCCACCCTGCGCAGAACATGCTCTAAAGCTTCCGGATAAAACTCATAATTCATCTGGGTCAGTTGGGCACCCTCCGGATTCGGGAGCTGACCGTCCGGACCGATCAGTGAGCGGGTATAATTCTGCACGCCTAAGAAATCATCCTCCTTAATATAAGGGAGATAGTGTAAAAATTCTTCGTCCCACTCAGAGGCTGCGCGCGCCTCGCCGCCCGCCTGCGGCTGAATGTCGTGCAGGCTTAAGGTCAGACCGACCTGAATGTCCGGGTAGAGCGCTTTGATTTCTTTTCTCGCGAGCTCATGCGCTTTCATGATGAGAAGATCGCCCTCTCTGGTGCGCATGGAAGTAAAGTTTTCTACTTTTTCCACACCAAACACTTCCAGATTTTCAATAGCGGTGGCTTTCTGACCCTCAAGCATTTTCTGGAGATTGATGCCGACCTGCACCGTTCCGTCTGCACTGTCGCCGCCCTTTGACGTTGTCTGTGCCGTCTGCATCTGTGCCATCATCTGCCGTTTGTAACGTTCGGCGATTGCGGCAACCTGAATGCCCATATTTGCCTCGTTGATAGTGCATACATAGTGCAGTCCGCTGCCGAGCTCTTTCATAATATAATGGACGTAGCGGGCAAAGTCGGCAGGCGTTGTCTCTGCTTCCCATCCGCCCTTGGTCATCAGCCATTTCGGGCTGGAAAAATGATGCAGGGTAACGAAAGGCTCTACACCGTATTTTCTGCAGCAGGCGATGACGTCGCGGTAATGTGCGACGGTTGCTGCATCAAACACGCCCTCCTCCGGCTCGATGCGCGCCCATTCGATCGAAAAACGATAGGCGTTTAAGCCGGCATTGGACAGAAGTTTAATATCTTCCTCATAGCGGTGGTAGTGATCGACCGCGTCTAAAGACGGCTCCAGAAAGCTGGTGTGCTTCATATGCTCCATCGCCCATAAGTCGCTGTGGATATTGTTCCCTTCTACCTGATGGGCGGCTGTGGCAGCCCCGATCAAAAAATGTTCCGGTAATCTCATAAAATCCTCCATTCTGCAGTGAAAAAATACAGCGTCAGCCGTATTTCTCCTGCGCATCTCTTGTAATCTGATGTTACTATATAAGATTTTATAAAACCGGGAGTTCACAAAATCGTGAAAATGTTAGAAAAATAGCAATACTTAATTTTATAACATGAATTTTATTACATTACCACGAATTTGTAAACGCAGAAAAGAAAAAGACCGGCTAGAATAAAGCCATAGAAAAACACAGGCCGCAGATATAGCAGATATACGGGAGCGGCAAAATACGGAAAAGGCTGGAGGGTACAAAAATGTTTGGAAAGAAAAAAGAACAGCCGGTGGAGACAAACGGCATTGTCTACCGCCGCGCGAAGACATGGAGGGTAGCGCTTGCGGGATGCAGTTCCGGAATCGGAATGTGCTTTTATGTGCTTCTTGGACTGGCAAGCTATGTGGCAAACGAAGGGTATGGCATTGCAACAGCGGTGGTAGGCATTATCCTGACTGCAACAAGAATCTTAGACGGCGTCACAGATCCGATCATTGCGATCATCATCGATAAGATGAACACGCGGTTTGGAAAAATCAGGATTCTGATGGTGGCAGGATGGCTGATCGAGTCACTGGCAGTCCTGATCATGTACTGCTGGGCGAGTGGAATGGGACATGGAATCGTGTTGTTTGTGCTGCTCTACTGCCTGTATGTGATCGGCTATACGATGTGCAACGTCACAGCGCAGATCGTTCCGGCGATGCTTACGAACGACCCGAAGCAGCGCCCGATGGTAGGCGTCTGGAGTACGGCTTATAACTATCTGGTGCCGATGATTCTTAACATCGTGATTACGGTGATGCTGCTTCCCAAATACGGGAATGTCTATACGGTAGAGATGCTTGCAGCATCCTGCATCGTCTGCGTGGCAGTATCGGGTGTGGGATTACTTCTCTGCTGTATCGCGGTATCGGATATCGATAAACCGGAAAATTTTGTGGGCGTGACGAGCAAGAAGAAGGCTGAGCCGGTAAAAGTAAAAGATATGTGGGAGCTGGTCAAATCCAACCGTGCGCTGCAGACGTTCATCGTTGCGGCGAGTTCGGATAAGATTGCGAGCCAGACGGCAAGCCAGGCGGTTGTAACGACGATGCTGTTCGGAATTATTATCGGCAATATGCAGCTTGGGACAATCTTAAGTGTAATCGGTATGCTTCCTTCGATCATCTTCGCGTTTATCGGGGCGAAATACGCAGGAAAGCACGGAAATAAAGAGGCGATGGTGACGTGGACGTATGTGTGCATCACCGTGGCGGCGGTGCTTGTGGTATTGTTTATTTTCATTGATCCGACCCTGATTGCGACGGCGCTTCCAATGATGATTGTATATGTATTACTAACCCTGGTGTTAAATGGTGCAAAAATGTGCGTGACGATGTCAAGCAATGCGATGATGGCGGACATCATTGATTACGAGTTAGACCGCAGCGGTAAATTCATTCCGGCAGCAGTGACAGGTACATACAGCTTTATTGACAAGTTAGTGTCCTCATTCTCTGCGGCGATTGCAACCGGACTGGTGGCGCTGATCGGCTACAGGCACACGATGCCGCAGCCGTCCGACCCGTCCACACCGGCAATCTTCTGGATGACGATGAGCATGTATTTCGGACTTCCGCTGATCGGCTGGGTATGTACGCTCTGCGCAATGCGCGAGACACCGCTCTCCAAAGAGAAGATGGAGGAAGTACAGAAGAGTATTCAGGAGAAAAAACAGGCAGAAGTGGAAAAAGTGATTGAGGAAATGAAGTAGAGAGAAGAAAAGAGAGGGAGAACGAAACAGATGAGAAATACAATATTGCTGGAGAAAGGCTGGACATTTTATAAAAATCCGCAGAGTGAAACAGGGGAGGCGGTAACGCTCCCGCATACCTGGAACGCGGTTGACGGACAGGACGGCGGAAACGATTATTATCGCGGAACCTGCAAATATGTGCGTCATTTCGCAAAACCGGAACTGGAAAAGGGAGGAAGAGCGTATCTGGAATTTGACGGCGCAGCGATGATGGCGGATGTTGTGGTCAACGGAACGAAGCTGTTCCACCACGAGGGCGGATTTTCTACATTCCGGGTAGATGTGACGGAGCAGTTGACAGAGGACAATCTGTTAGAAGTATATGTGGATAACTCTGACAACACAAAGGTGTATCCGCAGAAAGCTGATTTTACTTTTTACGGCGGGCTGTACCGCATGGTAAAGCTGGTGACGGTGCCTAAAGTGCATTTTGTGATGGACTATGCAGGCGGAAACGGCATGAAAGTGACGCCGGAGGTGACGATTCTGGACGCTGCAAAGAAACAGGCGGACGCAGATGTGACGGTGGAACTGTGGATGACGGGGGAAGCACCGGACGTGACGGTCGCCGTGGCGGGAGAGACACAGACGGTTTCCGTGGAAAGCGGTTATGCAAGAGCCGTGTTTGCACTTAAAAATGTGCATCTCTGGGACGGTGTGGATGACCCGTATCTGTATACGGCAAAAGCAGAACTTCCGGGCGGCGATGTCGTGGAGCGGACGTTTGGCTGCCGCAGCTTCAAAGTGGATCCCAAGGAGGGCTTTTTCTTAAACGGACGATCCTATCCGCTGCGCGGCGTGAGCCGTCACCAGGACCGCGCGGGCGCGGGCAATGCGCTGACATACGAAATGCACCGGGAGGATATGGCGATTGTAAGAGAACTTGGCGCCAACACAATCCGCCTGGCACATTATCAGCACGCACAGGAATTTTACAATCTATGCGATGAAAACGGAATCATCGTGTGGGCGGAAATCCCGTATATCACGATGCACATGACGGACGGCACCGAAAATACGTTAAGCCAGATGAAAGAGCTGATCGTGCAGAATTATCACCATCCGTCGATTGTCTGCTGGGGACTTTCCAACGAGATCACGGCCGCGAGCGCTGTGAACGAAGAACTGCTGGAGAATCACCGCAGATTAAATGATCTGTGTCATGAACTGGATAAGACGCGCCCGACGGTTATGGCGGATGTCTTTATGTTAGAGACGGACAGTCCGATGTTAGAGATACCGGATATGAACAGCTACAATCTCTATTTTGGCTGGTACATCGGGGAACTGGAACAGAACGACAGCTTTTTTGACGAATATCACAGCACTTACCCCGACCGGGTGATCGGACTCTCCGAGTACGGCGCGGATGCGAATCCGGCATATCACAGTGCGAATCCGGAGCGGGGCGATTACACGGAGGAATATCAGTGCATTTACCACGAGCATATGGCAAAAATGATTGAGGAGCGCCCGTATCTGTGGGCAACGCACGTGTGGAATCTGTTTGATTTCGCTGCGGACGGGCGCGACGAGGGTGGCAAGCACGGCGAGAACCAGAAAGGGCTTGTGACGATGGACCGCAGGATCAAAAAGGATGCGTTCTATGTATACAAGGCATACTGGAGCAAAGCCCCATTTGTGCATCTCTGCGGCAGCAGATACACAGACCGTGCGGAGGATGTGACGGAGATCAAGGTGTACTCTAACCAGAAGAAGGTCACGCTTTTTGTGGACGGAGCAGAGCAGGAGACCAAGGAAGGTGCACGCATCTTCAGATTCCGGGTGCCGATTACGGGAACGCACACGATCCGGGCAGTGTCCGGGGACTGCACCGATGAGATTACAGTGAGAAAAGTGGATACACCGAACCCGGATTACATTTTCAACAAGCAGGGCGACGTGGTCAACTGGTTTGACAAAGAAGATTTTAAAGCCGACCACTATTCGATTTCCGATACGCTGGGAGAACTGGCGAAAAATGAGATGGCAAATGCCATTGTGCAGCGCCTGATGGCACAGGCTTCCGCAAGCCGCGGCGATGTGGCAGAGAGCGTGAAGGACAATCCGGCGTTGCAGCGGATGATGCAGCGCATGACACTGGCAAGTCTCTTAAAGCAGGCGGGAGACGCCGTGAGCGAGGAGCAGATGAAATCGTTAAACGACGCATTGCAGAAAATTCCAAAGAACTAGGGAACACGAAGTAAGGAGCGCAGAGGAATGAAAAAGGCAGTACAGCAGATCATGCTTGGAACAGTAACGAAAAATGAAAAGCAGACGGCAGAGACGCTGCGGCGGATCAGGGCGGCAGGCTACGACGGAATCGAACTGAACGGTTTTATGGTGAAGCCGACCTCTTTTCTGGTGCGGATGCTCACGAAGGCGGCAGGAATGCCGGTCGGAAAAGGCGGCAGCTATGACTGGAATGCCCTTGTAAAAGAAGCGGGACTTTGTGTGACGAGCATCCATGAAGATCTTGGAACGATCAGACGGGAGCCGGAGACGGTTGTAAAAGAGGCAGAAGCCTTCGGCACAAAATACGTTGTCATCACGGGAATGTACCGCTTTGATTACACGGATAAAGCCGCGGTGCAGGGGCTGTGCCGGGATCTGAATACCTCCGGAAAAATTTTGAAGGAGGCGGGCATTGCGCTTTTGTACCACAATCATAACTGTGAGTTTCTGCACGTTGAGCCGCAGAAAACGGCGTATGATCTGCTTCTTTCGGAGACAGATCCGGAATATGTCAACTTTGAACTGGACTCGTACTGGCCGACGGAGGCGGGCGTGGACGCGCTCGCCCTGATGAAAAAACTGGACACGAGAATGAAACTTTATCATATCAATGACCGCGGTACGCGCCTTTTAAAGCCTGCCATGACGCCGATCTTAAAATCGGACAGCATGGAGCTTGGCTGCGGTAATATGAATCTGGATGCACTCATTGCGCAGGCAAAGAACGTGAATGTGGATGCCGTGATCTTAGAAAGCCATAAAAACTGGGTGGACAACTCCCCGCTCCGGTCGCTGGAGGTAAGCGCACAGTTTTTAAATGCACGGATCTGACAGAGCAGGAGATGGTAGAACAAGGATGGAAATGCAGATGAAAGAACTGGGAAAACAGTGGATCACTTCAGAAAAAGAATACCGGGAAGGCGAGGTTTTTGTATACCGGCAGAAATTTACGGCTTCGCAGGTGAAAAAAGCCGTGTTTTACGGCACAGCCCTCGGCGTGTACGAAGCAGAATTAAACGGCGTTAAGATCGGGAGGCAGATGTTTGCGCCGGGATTTTCCTACTATCCGAGACGTGTGCTCTATCAGACACACGAGGTTACGGAGCTGTTGCGGGAGGGGGAAAATACGCTGACAGTCTATCTCGGACAGGGATGGTACTGCGGGCGTTTTCTCTGCGAAAATCAGACGCAGATTTACGGAGAACAGCCGGCGGTCGCATGGATTCTGGAACTGGAGGATGCGGCGGGAAGCAGGAGACTCGTCTCCGACGAGACGGTGGAGGAACTGGAATCCCCGTATGAATATGCCGGAGAGTACGATGGTGAGATTTACTTTGCAGACGGAAGAGAGAAAGTGACCGGTCATGCGGCTGCCTACACGAGGGAGGCGCCGTTTGCACTGGAGCCGACGCTTACGGAGGTGCGTCTGCAGGATGAAATGCCGGTGAGAGAGGCAACGGTGCAGGGAGACGTGACGATCCTTGATTTCGGGCAAAACTTTGCCGGAATTGTAGAAATAGATCCTTCTTTTTTGACAAATGAGACAATTACGATCCGGCACGGGGAGATCTTAAATGCCGACGGCAGCCTGTACACTGCAAATCTGCGCAAGGCAAAGGCGACGATCGTCTACCATGCAGGCGCGGAGAAGAAAAAATACCGCCCGCGCTTTACCTATATGGGATTCCGTTACATGGAGCTTTCCGGTGCAGCATATCAGCCGGGGATGATCAAGGCATACGCGCTGCACACAGAGATGGAGCGTACCGGATATTTTTCCTGCGAGAATCCGCTGGTGCAGAAACTCTATGAGAACCAGGTCTGGGGACAGAAATCCAACTATGTGGAAGTGCCGACCGACTGCCCGCAGCGGGATGAGCGCATGGGCTATACCGGGGACGGTCAGGTATTTGCGCTGACCGGGGCTTATAATTTTAATACGGATGTGTTCTGGAAAAATTTCCTGCGGGATCTGGAACTGGGGCAGTTAGACAACACCGAGGGATATGTGTGTGCCACGGTGCCACAGACGGGACCTGCCGGGATCGGATTTATCAGCATGCTGGGCTGGGGCAATGCGGTCACGATTCTGCCGGAGATGATGTACCGCCAGTTTGGCGACGAGGAGGCACTGCCGCACCAGTATGAGAGCATGAAGCTTTTTGTGGAGGCGGAGATCCGCAGGATGGGGAAGAAAAATCTCTGGATCGGTCCGTCCTTAGGCGACTGGCTTGCGATGGGAAAAGGAATCGCATGGCAGGCGATGCACAACAATCCGGTGTCAAACGCGTTTATCGTGCACGACTTAAAGGTCATCAGCGAGACGGCAGAACGGCTTGGAAAGAGAGAGGATGCGGCGCGGTACCGCAGACAGCTTGCCGCGACGACGGACGCTTATATCAAAAAATTTGTGAGCAAAAAGGGAATCGTGGCGAAGGACTATCAGTCCGCTTACATCATGGCATTAAAATTTGTGCTGCCGGAGGGCGAACTGCGGGAACGGGTCAAGAAAAACTTTGTTGCCAACATCCGCAAAAACGGGCTGCAGACGGGATTCTTTGCGACGGAGCATCTGCTGCCGCTTCTGGTGGAGGCGGGAGAGCAGAAGCTTGCCTATGATGTATTATTGCAGGAGAACTGCCCGGGGTGGATGTACCAGGTGAAATGCGGCGCGACGACAACCTGGGAGCGCTGGGATGCCTTAAAGCCGGACGGAACCGTCAATGAGGAGAAAATGGCGGGCTCCGGTGAAAATATGGTATCCTTTAACCATTACGCATTCGGCAGTGTCGGGGAGTTTTATTATCAATATATCCTGGGAATCAGACCGGAAAAACCGGGTTTTGCAAAGCTGCATTTTGCGCCGTATCCGGACGAGCGCCTGGGAGGTGTATCCGGAAGTTATCTTTCCGTGGCAGGGAAGATTGAGAGCGCATGGCGGTACGGGACGGACGGCTGCCATATCCGGCTTGCAACGCCGGTGGAGGCGGTAGTGCTCCTTCCGGATGGAAGAAGTGAGAATGTGCCTGCCGGAACGTACGAGTGGACGGTGAAAAGACCGTAGTGGAAAGACCGAATCTGTAAAAAGTGCAGGATATGTAAAAAAATCCGAAATCTGACTGAAAAAGGGCAAGAAAGGAAATTGACGGCGGCAAGACATAGATGATAAAATCCCATGAGATATACATGTAAAGGATGAAAATTATGTTTGCAAAAATCAATTTCCACGATGAATTCTACCAGAAATTAAAGCTTCTGGTGCTGCCGATCACGATGCAGCAGTTTATGCTGGCGTTAGTCAGCGCCACGGATGCCATTATGCTCGGGGCGGTCAGCCAGACCTCCCTGTCGGCAGTGTCTCTGGCAGGGCAGATCCAGTTTGTCTTAAATCTGTTTATCAGCGGTATCTCTGCCGGTTCGGGAATCATGGCAGCACAGTATTGGGGGAAAAAGGACGCGGCTTCCATTGAGGAGGTCATGCCGATTGCACTGCGCACCAATCTCATATTCAGCGGTGTGTTTACCGTGTTTGCGGCGGTGGCGCCCGAGGTGCTCATGCGCATTTTTACGTCCGATCCTGCGTTAATTGAGAGCGGAGCGGTCTATCTGCAAGCGGTATCCCTGTCGTATCTGCTGTGCGGTATTTCACAGATTTACCTGATCCTGTTGAAAAATACCGGCTATGCCACGGTCAGTTCGCGGATCAGCTGTACGGCGGTCGTCGTGAATATTATCTGCAATGCGATCTTGATCTACGGACTGTTGGGGCTTCCTGCGTTAGGAATACAGGGAGCGGCTTACGCGACGGTTATCGCCCGTCTGGTGGAGCTCGTCTGGAGTTATCTGGAGACGAAGCAGTCCGGGCGTGTGCAGATCATCTGGAAGAAAATGTTCCATGCGGCGGATGCCGTTCTGACAAAAGATTTCTGGCGTTATACCATGCCGGTGCTCGGCGCGGCACTCGTCTGGGGAATCGCCTACGTGTCCTACTCTGTAATTATGGGACACATGGGAAGCGACGCGGTGGCGGCAAATTCCATCACCACGATCGCCAAGAATATGTTATCGTGCCTGATCCGCGGCGTCAGCGGCGGTGCGGGCGTGCTGATCGGAAATCTGCTCGGTGCCGGAGAACTGGACAAGGCAAAAGTGTACGGCGGCAGACTGACGCGCATGGCGATTGTGGTCGGCATGACCACCGGCGGTCTTCTGATGCTGATCTCGCCTTTGATCGTGCGTTTTGCGCCGCTCAGTGAGACGGCGGCGGAGTATCTGCAGTATATGCTGATCTTCTGCGGCTGCAATATCATGGCGCAGTCGGTCAATACGACAGTGCTGGACGGCATCTTCTGTGCCGGAGGGGATTCCAAGTTCGATATGAAGGGGAATCTCGGGGCGATGTGGTGCTTTTCCGTGCCGTTCGGCTTCTTTGCGGCATTTGTGCTGAAATGGCCGGTCATGGTGGTGTACTGTATCGTGAACCTCGACGAGATTGTGAAGATTCCTGCTGTGTACTTACATTATAAAAAATATATCTGGGTGCGGAATATTACGGTACAGGAAGACGCTTGACAAGGTGCTTTTAGTCCTCCGGGCAGGATGCGCACTTGCGCGAAGGAGAGACATGCCGCAGGCGACCGCGCTTGGTGCGAAAATGTGTTGTGGCACATTTTTTATTCCAGAAAACGTTTGTGAGAAAGTCTGGAGAAGGCTGGCGCGGGTCTACAGAGGAAAAATAGCTGCGTGAGACCCGAAAACCGCTTGATAAGAGAGAAAAAGAGGGATAAATCCATGGCTTTTGGGCACAGGAAGCAAAAAATACGCCGTGAGACCCGGAAATTGTAAAATTTCGGGTCTCACGGCGTATTTTGTAGGCTGTAGACCCGGGAACGTTCCAGCAGGTAGAAAAAATGATCAAAATATTCCAGAAAACGGGTCTCACGGCGTATTTTGTAGGCTGTAGACCCGAAGCTTCAGAATACAGAGCAGCCGAAACAAATACAATCACGGTACAGAAAGCTGCATGAATCCGCCGGGAGATTATGAAATGCAGAAAGACATTATTTATATTGTATGACTGTATGCAGATTTGACGAGCACCGTGAATCTCCGGGCGGGTTGCGTGGAAAGAATTTCTTGCAAAAGCGCGGGTACTGTAATACCATAAATACATGACGGATAGTAGAAGGAGCAGCTTGTATGGGTGAAGATATAACGGCCGGAGAGATCGGGATTTATTAAACCGGATCGAAGTGACGCTGAAAGATGACAGCAGGGCGGAAGGCATTCTGCAGAACATTGCAGCGGAGACGATCACGGTAGAGGGCAGGGAGATCATGCTTTCGGATGTGGCGGATATCCGGCTGGTCGGGGAACTGACAGATTATGATGTGATGCGTGATACCGGAATGATCGGGAATTTTACATTTGCGCCGGAAGGCTGTCGTGATGCCACGGAACTGGAACTCATGCGGTATGGAGATTTTGCGTGTACCGTGTCCTGTCATCTGAAGCTTGCAGCCGGAAAGATCTGCGCGGATGACATCCGGCTGGTATCGCACACACACAAGGTATGCGTGGAAAAATTAAGCCAGACGGAAGCAATTTACCGTTTTTTTGATGGAACATTTTATTTTTCCCGAATGCACTTCGGACGAACGGCTTTATCGGGAACTGCTACGTCTCACAGAATTATGCGAAGATGGAGAACGCCGGACTGCCGCGCGGAAATATCATGTTTTCGCAGGATCAGATTGACTTTGGATTCAAACTGGGCAATATCTACGTGGTTTCCTACACCTGCGCCAAAGAACTTGGTGAGATGGTGCAGGAAGCGGTCAGTGTGACGCTGGAGAAGATGCACCCCTGTGCGGATTATGCGAAAGTGTGGATTGACGGGAACGGCGAGGTAAATACCGCAGAAGAGACGGTGCTGCAGACTGAAGGTATCGCGCAGGTACGGTATGTGGGACTCATTACGGCTTACCGCACGGATAACGGCACAGGCTATATTTCCGGGGAATACTGGTTCCATGTCAACAATCTTACAGATGCGGGGGAGGCGTCGCAGCTGGTTCTGGGGCGCAGGGTTTCGTTTACGATCGAGCAGACCTTAAAGGGTAAGCTTTGCGCGGCGAAGGATGTCACTCTGATCTCAGAGAAGACGGTCATTGCAGAGGAGAAGCAGGAAAAAGCCAAACCGGAGAGACTGCGCGGTTATATCGTAAAATACATGATCAAGCAGCCGGTCAGTGTAGGGTTCGGTTTTATTGTACCGGAGGAAGAACTGGAAGCCCATCTGGAGGATAAGGAGGGAACCGTCTATTTCAGGCAGACAGACATTGACTGTGAGACGATGCCGAAGCTGAATACCAAAAGTTATTATTACGAGGTTATATATACCCCGTATACCCTGCATGGCAAGACATGCGCGAAGGATGTGAAGATCGGTGCCGGACATACGTATCCGGAGAAAAAGTCGACCGCTCCGGTGGCGGTGACCGCAGTGACAAAAAAGATTGTTTCAAAGACACTGCCGCTTGCGGAATATCTGGAAGCGGAGGAGACGCGCTATGCGGGGGCTTCTCCGAAGCTTGGAATTATCTCCTTCTACAACGGGCATTATGCGCTGATCAGTGACTGCTATATCAATAAAAAGCTTGTGACAGATCAGGAGTATGCACCGGACGGCGCGATTGCGATCTTCAATCCGGAGCTTGCACAGATCGAAACAGAAGAGGCGATAAAGACGGCAAAGCACTGCTATCTGGTAAAATATGTGCCGGGCGGCACAATGGTAAATGAAAAAACCGGCATGGAGCATCCGTCTGTTGATTATAATTATCCGGTTCTGGTGTTGGCGTCCTTTGCGAAGAACCAGTATATCCGTCTTAAAATTGAGACGGATGCATTGCAGGTGCGGAAAGTGGAGCAGGTAATGTCCACGCTTGGCACCGCCGTACCGGAACAGGTGGATTTTGATATTCTGGAGCTTTGCAGCGGGGAAAGTGTGATCTTCGAGATGACGGATTCCACAGCGGCTTACCACGTCATCGACAGCGTGGGGGATGATTTTTACCGTATAAATGCGCAGAAATTCAATGCGGAGTTGGGATAAGGAGTGTGGAAAAATGAACTATAAGCGGATTACAGATCTTCCAGGTGTGCGGATTGCACGCGAGGCGATGGTGGTTGGAGACGTGACGATCGGGGAGGACAGCTGTGTGCTGTTTTACTCCACCGTGCGCGGGGATGAGGGAACCATCACGATCGGAAGAGAGACAAACATTCAGGAAAGCTGTACGATTCATGCGAGCATTGAGGGCGATGTGGTGATCGGTGACAATGTGACCATCGGGCATCAGGCGGTTGTCCACGGATGCACGGTGGGTGACCGGACGCTGATCGGGATGGCGGCGACGATCTTAGACGGAGCGGAGATTGGCTGTGACTGTATCGTCGGGGCGGGAAGCCTTGTCACAAAGCACACCCGGGTGCCGGATGGATCGCTGGTGCTCGGAAGCCCGGCGAAGGTCGTGCGGCAGCTGACGGAAGCGGAGAAAAAAGATATCTACCGCAACAGCCGGGAATATGTGAAGGTGGCGCGCGAGATGCAGGAGCAGGGACTGCTCCCGTGACAGACGCAATAAGCATATCGTGCGTTGCTTTGATAAGTAATATTATGAGAAGACCACACCATGGGATTTCAGATGAAAATGCAGATGGACATTCGGTTCAAAAAATGTGGCATTTCTAACCAGCCGAATGTTTGCATC